>OKES01000040.1_pt1 | contig 66377 bp, 87 predicted proteins | sample 1611001 | NCBI WGS metagenome assembly OKES01 (sample SAMN04436703, study PRJEB24849) | human gut metagenome | biome: human gut; feature: NICU; material: stool | host: Homo sapiens | place: USA: Saint Louis, MO | collected 2010-08-11
CCGAACTCAGAAGTGAAACGCCGTAGCGCCGATGGTAGTGTGGGGTCTCCCCATGCGAGAGTAGGGAACTGCCAGGCATCAAATAAAGTGAAGAAGCCCATCCTGACGGATGGGCTTTTTTGCGTGTGTGCGGGGTAAAACCGCCGGGCTGAACGTATTGTGCAGGCCTGATAAGCGCAGCGCATCACGCAATTCCGGCGGCAGATTGCTGGATTCGACCTAACCGCCTTAATCGACTAACAAAAGCACACTGTCTCGATCTACTACACGGATCTCTCCCTCGAACATATCTGAATCCTTTCTCTGCTAATTAAAATCGTGATCTTTCCTGCATAATAATATATAACAATTATATAACATTTAATTCACCAAAAAACACACAACCATCATTGATAAATTCATGCGATCGTTGGCAGGGGTACAATTCTAATGGCTGATAGTAGTGTAACTGAGAACGGGGCGCTGGCAGACGGCGATACCCGCCGTCGTATATGGGCGATTGTCGGAGCATCATCAGGGAATCTGGTCGAATGGTTTGATTTCTATATCTACTCTTTCTGTTCTCTTTATTTTGCTCATATCTTTTTCCCATCAGGAAATACCACCACACAACTCTTACAAACCGCCGGCGTGTTTGCCGCAGGCTTCTTGATGCGACCAATTGGAGGCTGGTTGTTTGGCCGTATTGCGGATAAGCACGGGCGTAAAAAGTCCATGTTGCTGTCCGTTTGTATGATGTGTATGGGATCGTTGGTGATCGCTTGTCTACCGGGATATGAAACTATCGGTACCTGGGCCCCTGCGTTATTACTGCTGGCCAGACTATTCCAGGGGTTATCTGTAGGTGGTGAATACGGAACCAGCGCGACCTATATGAGTGAAGTTGCCGTTGAAGGTAAGAAAGGTTTTTATGCTTCATTCCAGTACGTGACGTTAATCGGCGGGCAGTTACTGGCATTGTTGGTTGTGGTCATATTACAGCACACGTTAGAAGACTCTGCGCTCAGAGCGTGGGGGTGGCGTATTCCATTTGCGTTGGGCGCCGTGCTGGCTATTGTTGCGCTATGGCTGCGTCGCCAACTGGATGAAACCTCGAAACAGGACGTTCGCGCGCTGAAAGAAGCAGGTTCCCTGAAAGGTCTGTGGCGTAATCGCAAAGCCTTTGTCATGGTGCTTGGCTTTACCGCCGCGGGTTCGTTGTGTTTTTACACGTTCACAACCTACATGCAGAAATACCTGGTCAATACCGCTGGTATGCATGCCAACGTAGCCAGCGGGATTATGACGGCGGCACTGTGTGTGTTCATGCTGGTTCAACCGCTGTTCGGCGCTTTGTCAGATAAGATTGGCCGGCGTACTTCAATGCTGTGTTTTGGCGCGTTGGCTGCGATTTTCACTGTTCCCATTCTGACAGCATTGCAAAGCGTAACATCCCCGTATATGGCGTTTGCTTTGGTGATGAGTGCCCTGTTAATCGTGAGTTTCTATACGTCAATCAGCGGTATTTTGAAGGCTGAGATGTTCCCGGCGCAGGTGCGCGCTCTGGGAGTTGGCTTATCTTATGCGGTGGCTAATGCCCTGTTTGGTGGCTCAGCTGAATATGTGGCGTTATCCCTGAAGTCTGTCGGTATGGAAACGACATTCTTCTGGTACGTCACCGCGCTGGCAGTTGTCGCGTTTTTAGTATCGCTGATGTTGCATGGGAAGGGGAAAGGTCTGCGCCTCTAGTAATGTGCCAGTTGCCAGACCGCATAGCCGGTAGACGCGCCTGCAACATCCCAGGCGAAGTCCTTCCAGCTCCAGCCGCTCCCTGCGGGACGGCTGTCCCACAGTTCTTTTGACGCGCCCAGGCTGACTGAGAACATCAGGCCGATAGCCGCACTGCGATCGCGGCTGTTGCCCTGATGTTGGGCATATTCATTGCCGGCTGCGGCAAGCATGGCGGAGGCGATGAAGTGTTGAGCTTTGTCTTGCCCACTCCACTGGTCGTTAGCCATGTGGCTGCAGCCAGAAATGGCCAGGATGCTGGTAAGAATGAACAGGCGCACCGTTGCCTCCATATGAAAAACCCCGTCACTGGACGGGGTCTTGATTACAGAATACGGCTAATTAATCTGTCGATACGAATACGGCGTAGTCGACGAATGAGCTTACGCACTTTGACTGGATAGTCAGCAATACTTTGCAGGTCGCGATAGTGCTTAACGACGGTAGTATGCGTACGGATAAGCTCCAGCTCTTTATCGCGCTGGGGAGTCAGCTCTTGCTTAGGATCGTGGATAAGGATGGCGTTTTCCAGATCCAGACGCCAGGCGCGAGGGTTAAGGTTGTTGCCGGTGAGCAGCATCCATTTATCATCAACCCACATACCTTTCAGATGATAGGTGTTGTCATCATCTTTCCATAGGCGTACGACCAGCTGGTCGGTATTCACGTAATACTGCAATCTGCTCAGGAAACGGCGCAGATTTATTTCATACAGATAAGGCAGCGCGCCGATGATCTTGAATGGCTCATCTTCTGGAATGAAAAAGTCGTTGGCGGTTTTATCACCGACAATGATTTCAACCTTTTTCCCTTCACGCAGCAGTTGAATGATATTGCGCACCAGTATGGCGGGCAGGTTGAAATAAGGGGTACAGATTGTGAGTTTGTGCTCCGCGCAGGGCATAAGATGGAAAATGGTCTTATTTAACAGACTGGATTTCCCAAGGCCCACCAGAGGCGTAACCGAAAGCTGTTCGTTATCAGCATCACCCTGAAAATGGAATGACGCATCACGCAGTTCTTGGCGGTACAGGCGGATATCGTTTTTAATTTCCGGGCTTTTAGGTCGGTTGATATCATCAAGGCGGTTAACGCCGCGACCCTTTATCAGGTTCTGCGTAACCCAATCGAACATGATATCGGCCATTTGCGCATTGCGAATCAACTGATAACGGTCATAGCGATATTTATCATGCTGATGCAGGTAAACATCGTTCAGACTGGCCCCGCTGTACAGGACGCTGTCATCGATAATAAAGCCTTTGAAATGCAGGACGCCAAGCGCTTCACGGGTGTTAATCGGAACGCCATAAACAGGAATATCGATACCAGGGTTTTCTTGCGCCATTCGGCAATACCAGTCAGCATTAGTATTGGATGCCGCAGCCCCAATACGACCGCGCTGAGCTCTGTGCCAGTCGACAAGTACCCGGACATCCAGTTCAGGACGCTGCCGTTTTGCCGCATAGAGAGCGTCAAGTATGCCTTTACCACCGTCATCCTGTTCCAGGTACAGCGCAATAATGCAGATCCGTCGCGTCGCGCTGGCTATTTTTTCCAGCAGAGTCTCCCTGAAATTAGCGGGAGCATAAAAGAAATCTACATCATCAACTGACTGAGAAATCTTGGGTAGTTGGGCAAGGTGTTGTTGATGTTTATTACGCTTAAATTTTGACAACATCACAGTGCATTTCTTCTCTGTTCATTGAAGGGTCCTCTGTGCTATGCAGACGACATAAGCGGGCAATGATACCACCAGTACCCATTAATGTGGTCAACATTTCCAGTACCTTACTCACGATTCCTCACATTGGGCCAGATTAAGCGTTAGCCCAACAATTCCCTCTTCGAGCTGGACGTCAACAACAAACCCGAGTTTTCGGGCCAGGGCGACCATCCCACGATTGTTTGGCATCGTAATACCATTCAAACGTATAAGTCCGTGATCTCGGGTATATGCAATTAATTTTTCCATCAATCGGCGACCCAGTCCAAGCCCTTTGAGATCGGAACGAACCAGTACGGCAAACTCAGCATCTACGTTATCAGGATCCGAGATTGCTCGCGTTACGCCGAGGATCTCTTCGTGATTATCTTTACAACGCACCGCAACAAAAGCCATTTCCCGATCGTAGTCGATCTGCGTCATATTGGCTAAATCTTCGTGGGTAAATTCATTGATCTCACTGAAATAGCGATAATAAAGATCTTCTTTTGTCACTTGAGAAATGAACTGCTGTAGATGAGGTTCATCCTCCGGTAAAATGGGGCGGAACAGACAGCGCTCGCCGTTCTTCAACTCCACCCACTCTTCAAGCTGATGGGGGTAGGGACGTACAGCCAGCCTGCTTTCGTTATCTCCCGCGAAAGGGGCAATATCCAGCGTAACGTCCAGCGCGGTAAATTCTTCGGCGGAGGCCAGCAGAGGATGAATATCCAGACGCTGAATTTCCGGGCAGTCGACGATCAGGTTGGAGACCTGCACCAGAAGTTGGCTCAACCCGGCGATATCCAGCGGACGTAGTGCGCTGCGAGCGCGGATCTTTTTATTTTTGATCCCCTGGATCACCAGATAACGCGCCAGATTCATGTTCAATGGCGGCAAGGCCACCACTGCTTGCTCTTCCGGTCGCCACTCAACACCACCTTCACCCAGCATAATCAACGGACCAAATACCGGGTCGTGTTCAACGACGACGCGAAGTTCTTGAGCACCAGCGCGATTCGCCATACTTTGTACTAATAAACCGTGAATGCGTGCCTGCGGCCAGGCCATTTTTACCCGATCGAAAATTGCATTGGCAGCCTGCTGCACTTCTGTTGCTGTACGCAGGTAGAGCATTACCCCCTGAACTTCCGACTTATGCGGGATATCAGGAGAACGCAGCTTGAGCGCCACCGGGTAGCCGATTTGCTCCGCGATGTGTACGGCCTCCGCGCTGTCGCTGGCGATCCATGTCGGCAGTGTATGTAAGCCATAGGCCTGTAAAATAGGCTGAACTTCATGAGTATCCAGCGACGTTGCGCCTTCTGCAATCGCCTGTTGTAACAGATTATGCGCTTCGGCGGTGTTGGTGGTCAGATTGTCGGGTAGCGCAGGCGTTTCACGCAGTTGCTTCTGGTTACGCCGGTACTCCACCATATGCATAAATGCAGTGATAGTGCCTTCAGGCGTGCGGTAGGTTGGTAATCCGGCTTCGCTAAACAGTCTGCGTGCTTCCTGTGAGGAAAACTCTCCGCACCAGTTGGTCAGCAACGAGACGAATTTTCCTCGGGGATGATGCTTTACCGCTTCAATCAATGCCTGTGCGCTTTCGGTTCCGGGAGCGGCTGCGCTGGGTGAATGAATCACCATCAACGCGTCGAAATCCTGGCTGGCGAGCAAAATATCCAGCGTCTTAACGTAGTGTTCGCTGCTGGCGTCATCACGCAGATCCAGTGGGTTGGCGATATCAACATGTTCAGGCAAGGCATCGCGTAATTTCTGGCAGGTGTCTTCATTCAACGTCGCCAACTTGCCATTTTTTGACCACAGTTCATCTAATGCCAGTGCGGCAGGCGCGGCCCCATTGCTGATGATCATTAGCCTGTCGCCACGTAGTGGACGCATGTGGCTCAAGGTTTCGACTGCTGAGAACAGCTCGTGAGTGTCTTGTACGCGCAGTAAACCGGCGCGCTGAATAGCTGCATCCCACGCAGGGTCCATCCCGGCGCTGGTATGCAGTAAACGCTGCGCTGCAGGGCTGCGACCGCTCTTAATCACCAGAATAGGTTTATTGCGCGAGGCGCTACGGGCGGCGGAAACAAAGCGCCGGGCATCACTTAAATGTTCGAGATACAGCAATATCGCGCTGGTTTTACTGTCGCGTGCCAGGTAATCCAGTAGCTCATCAACGTCGATATCCAGGCTATCACCCAGCGCGATAAAGTAAGAAAAGCCCATTTCTCTCTGCTGTGCCCAGTCGAGTATGGTATTGGACACGGCGGCGGATTGAGAGATGAAAGCCAGCTTGCCGCGCTTAATCGGGACGGGGGAAAAGCTGGCGTTAAGTCCTTGCCAGGGGGCGAGAAGTCCCAGGCTGTTGGGACCCAGAAGACGTATGTTGTAGCGTGATGCGCAGGCCAGCAGCTCCGCGTGCTGCGCCGAGGGTGCTGAGAGAATAATGCAGGTTTTACAACCTTTCTCGCCAAGTGCTTCGAGTAATGCCAGGTTACGGCTGGCATTGGTGCACAACACGGCGAGATCGGGGCTAAAAGGCAGGCTGTTGATATTGGGCCACGCCAGTACGCCCAACACCGCTTTCCATGCGGGCGTCACCGGTAAAACAGGTCCATTGAAACCGCCAGCAAGCAGGTTACGCATCATCAGGTAACCTGCGCGATTAGGCTTCATTGACGCCCCAATCACCGCAATGGATTTCGGTCGCAATAGTGCTTCCAGACCACGCTGACTCATATCGGCTTCCTTAATGACACCAGTGACCGAATGATTTTAAACGTTTTCTGATGAATCTGCTGTGACGTTTCCCTGATGTTGAGTTTTTCCTGCCAGGTAGCGGGTTTTAAAGCGAGTAAAATGATCGCTTAACCCTTCTGCGGCTTGCGTATCTCCCGCCAGATCCAACAAGGCGATGGCCACCTCGGCTGTGCAATATTGCCCTTCGGCGTGAACGCCACGCAGGTGGTAAGCAGAAAGGCGTGATAAATCAACAGAGATCACCGGCAGGTTATCGAGGTACGGGCTTTTGCGGAACATTTTACGCGCCTCAGGCCAGGTGCCGTCGAGCATGATAAACAATGGGGGCTTACCGGCTGGTGGCGTGAAAATCACTTCACGCTCTTCACCCGCATAGGAGGCCGGGAATACAACCATCGGCTGGTAATCCGGATTTTTCACCAGTTCCAGCAGCGCCTGCGGCGGCTCGGTACGCGACCACTGAAAAGCCGTGGTATCGGGCAGAATATCGGCAATTAAACGCCCCGTGTTGCTGGGCTTCATCGGCTCGGTATCAAACATCACCAGACAAAAGCGACTTTTTGCCTCAGAGGGCGCCAGAGTTGCGCACAAGCAGAGCTTCTGCGGCAGCAGGCAGCGTTGACAGCGGCGAACGCGATTACCTCGGGCAAGGAAAGGACGCGTGGCGCGCGCGAGGCGCTCAGCGCGTAACTGAAGAACAGCGTTATCGGTCATGGGGAAACACGTTGAAAAACGCTATTGTCGCAGAGGTGAAAACGGGGCACAAGATGCGCCCCGTAGAGATTATAATGATTCGTTAAGCCAGTTATCAAACGGGGCTTTTGGTACAGCGCCGTTAAGCATGTCGACGATTTCACCTTTTCTGAAGATCATGATGGTCGGAATGCTGCGGATACCGAAACGGGCGCTGAGTTCACGCTCGGCTTCCGTATTCACTTTAACAAAACGCACTTTGCCGCTACGCTCTTCCGCGACATCTTCAAAAATCGGGGCGAAGTTACGACATGGACCACACCAGGGGGCCCAAAAGTCAACGACCACCGGAAGATCGTCTTTTAACAGTTTATCCAGTGTCTCACCGGTCGCATTGATCACCTCCCCATCAAACAGGTCGTGACCACAGCGTCCGCATTTAGCCGCTTCCTGGACACGATCGTCAGGGATGCGGTTGATAGCCTGGCAGCTGGTACAAACGGTATTCATAACTAACCTCTGGATGAGTGGAGTGGACTTCACGGCATAAACGCCAGTATGTTTCTATTATGTTACATATTATCGGAGAGTCTGTTCTAAACAACAATGCGTTTTATTCAATGAGTACAATAGTCCTTAGCTTTTAAATGAAATAATGGCTAACGACGTGCACATCGGGTAATCTGCGCGCTTCGCGCAGAGCAGGTGGAGAAAAACATGAGCGACGAACTGAAGAACAAAAACGGCAAGGTCAAAGTGATGTACGTCCGCAGTGACGATGACTCGGATAAACGCACCCAAAATCCACGTACTGGCAAAGGCGGCGGTCGCCCCGGTACTTCCCGAGCCGAAGGCGGTCGTCGCCCTGCCCGTGATGAACGAAAGGGTCCGAACAGCGAACGTGGTCGTGAACGCGGGCGTGACCGCGATGTAGAACGCGACCGCAGACGTGAAGATTCACCGTGGCGTACCGTTTCCCGCGCACCGAATGATGACGCAGCGGATAAAGCCGATCACGGCGGTATTAGCGGTAAGAGCTTTATCGATCCTGAAGTATTACGCCGTCAGCGCGCGGAAGAAACCCGCGTTTACGGTGAGAATGCCTGTCAGGCTCTGTTCCAGAGTCGTCCGGACGCTATCGTCCGCGCCTGGTTTGTTCAGAGCGTAACCCCGCGTTTTAAAGAAGCATTACGCTGGATGGCGGCAAACCGCAAAGCCTATCACGTGGTTGACGAAGCCGAGCTGGCGAAAGCCTCTGGCACTGAACACCACGGTGGCGTCTGTTTCCTGATCAAAAAACGTAACGGCACCACCGTTAAGCAGTGGGTCAGTCAGGCAGGGGCGCAGGATTGCGTGCTGGCACTGGAAGATATCGCTAACCCGCATAACCTGGGCGGTATGATGCGTAGCTGCGCGCACTTCGGTGTGAAAGGCGTGGTGGTTCAGGATGCGGCGCTGCTGGAATCGGGGGCGGCTATCCGTACTGCTGAAGGTGGAGCAGAGCATGTTCAGCCGATTACCGGTGACAGCATTGTCGATGTGTTGGACGATTTCCGTAACGCGGGTTACACGGTAGTGATGACCTCAAGCGTGAAAGGTAAACCGCTGTTTACTACCGCGCTGCCGGAAAAAATGGTGCTGGTATTAGGGCGTGAGCGTGAAGCTCTGCCAGAAGCAGCATGTTCAGCCGACGACCTGTGCGTGGCGATTGACGGTACCGGCAAGGTAGAAACGCTCAATGTTTCTGTCGCTACCGGCGTTTTGCTCGCGGAGTGGTGGCGTCAGAACAAAGCCTGATAATAAAAATGCCAGCGAATCGCTGGCATTTTTTTACTCGCTTTCTGCGGGTAATACCGGCATCCAGTCAATCGGTTTTTCACCTCGTTGTTCCAGCCATTCATTCGCCAGTACAAAGTGATTGCAACCAAAGAAACCGCGATGCGCAGAGAGTGGTGATGGGTGGGGCGCTTTCAACACATGGTGACGCTGCGCATCAATAATCGCGCCTTTCTTCTGTGCGTGAGAACCCCAGAGCAGGAAAACCACGCCTTCCCGATGTTGGTTAATCAGGCTGATGACTTTATCGGTAAATGTTTCCCATCCAAGGCTGGCGTGAGAATGTGCCTGACCGGCGCGAACGGTGAGTACGGTGTTGAGTAACAGTACCCCCTGGCGTGCCCAGCTTTCCAGATATCCGTGCGTGGGGCGGGTGAAGCCGGGAATTGTTGCTTCCAGCTCTTTGTACATGTTCAGCAACGAAGGCGGAGTGGCAATCCCCGGACGAACAGAGAACGCGAGACCGTGTGCCTGGCCTGGGCCGTGGTAAGGATCCTGACCCAGGATGACAACTTTCACGTCACCAAGCTCGGTAAAACGAAACGCGTTAAACACATCTTTTTGCGGCGGATAAATTGTCATTCCTGACTGACGCTCGCCGGCAACAGTATGCAGTGTGTTAACAAAATAAGGCTGCTGTTTTTCTTCAGCCAGCACATCGTGCCAGGTTAATTCGGTGGCCATCTCGCTCTCCTGCGAATTTTCAATCCCCCTAGCTTAACTGCTTCTTTCGACGTCGCAAAATTCTGTACGTTTCTCAATGGTCTATCCCTTAAAGATAGTTGAAAATTTATGTAAAAAGTTTAGCTGTGTACACGGCGTAAGTTGATGTAAAACAATAAAATCCACCTATCACCACTTTTCATGTGTGGTTTTTATTGATTTAAATCAAAGATTCGAGGGTGTGTGAGGGGTATATATACACTCAAGCAACAATGGTTTTACCAATTGGCCGGATGACGGCCAACCGAGATCAAATAATTTTGCCGGGGAGGCATCAAATGATTACAGGTATCCAGATTACTAAAGCTGCAAACGACGACCTGCTGAACTCTTTCTGGCTGCTGGACAGCGAAAAAGGCGAAGCACGCTGCATCGTTGCGAAAGCAGGTTTCAATGCTGATGAAGTCGTTGCTGTCAGCAAACTGGGCGAAATCGAATACCGTGAAGTACCGGTAGACGTACAGCCGGAAGTCCGCGTGGAAGGTGGTCAGCACCTGAACGTGAACGTTCTGCGTCGCGAAACGCTGGAAGATGCAGTTAAGCATCCGGAAAAATATCCGCAGCTGACCATCCGTGTTTCTGGTTATGCAGTGCGTTTCAACTCTCTGACCCCAGAACAGCAGCGCGACGTTATCGCTCGTACCTTTACTGAGAGCCTGTAAGGCTCACGGGGAATAGCCCCGTTTAGCAAAGAATCAAAAAGCGGAAGATGCCAGTGTGTCTTCCGCTTTTTTGCATCCGTTAGTAAAAGATCCTTACCGCGCAATACACCAACAGCAGCGCCAGAATGATATTCAACTGCCGGCCGTAACGGCGAAAAACGCGCTGAAAAAGATGGCCCGCCAGCGCCCAGCAGGCATTTGTGAAGGTTCCGATCAGCGCCAACAGAATACTCACTCCAATCAGCCAGTGTGCGTCCTGAGTGTACGGTAATACAAACGTGGATAACGCGGTAATGCCGTACAAAATGATTTCACGTTAACAAACTGCAAGCCAAAACTCGCCCAGAAGCTAATCGGCTCTGACCGCAAATCATCGTTTGTAGCCGGGCTGGTGGCGATCTTCAGCGCCAGCCACAGGATATAAGCTGCCCCAGCCCAACTGAGCCAATGGATGATGGCAGGATCCATAACCGCCAGTGAAAATGACGGGCGAAACGCTGCTGGCGTATAAAATGCCGCAGGTTTTACAGCGAGTTAAACAACGTGCGCCCCATGTGCGGTTGTCTTTACAGTCACTCAATTGTTATGTAATTCGCGATGCGTTGCTCAGTGATGAGGTCGATCTGGGGGGGGGTTATCGGGTGGGTAATGACGATGCCCTTGAGTTGATGCCGCTAGGCGATCAGTCACTGGCATTAGTTGCTTCGCCGCTGCTCCAGCACGTTAATTTTACTCAGTATAACCAGCACATTCCCTGCAGTTTTATCATTAATGAGCCGCAATGTATTTTCAGACAGCGCTTCGAGGGGCTACTGCGTAAACGACAGATTACGCTGGAAAATACCATTGAGTTATGGAGCATTGAAAGCATTAAGCAGTGCGTATCGGCAAATCTTGGGGTCAGCTTTTTGCCGCGTTTTGCCGTTGAGAGGGAGCTACGTTCAGGGGAATTGATTGAATTACCGTACAGTGAACAACCTGAGTTAATTACGGCATTGTGTGGTTATCATGCCGGAAAAGTCGTTAGTCCGGCGATGCGGGTGTTTCTTGAGTGTATTGAAGAGAGTTTTGCATCACGTGAAAAAATGCCGGGCTAAACGGCCCGGCATTCGGTTTACTCTTTGTCGGACTGCTGGGTAGCAGCTCCGCTCGGCTTACGACGTTTGCCGATATTTTTTGCATCGCGGTGACGTTTTTTCACCCGCGGTTTCTCTTTCTCTTTCGCTTTTTTCTCGGCGCGCTTCGCCAGCACTTTCTTGGATGGTTTACCGTTGGATTTCTCACTTGGCGCGCGCGTGGTTGGACGCAGTTCGTCGATGACGCGTGCTTTCAGCGGTTCGTCAATATAGCGGCTCGCTTTGCCGAGAAGCAGATGGTCGTGCGCTTCAACCAAAGAGATCGCAGTACCTTTACGACCTGCGCGACCGGTACGGCCAATGCGGTGCAGATAGGCATCGCCACTGCGCGGCATGTCGAAGTTAAACACATGGCTGACGTCAGGAATATCGATCCCGCGAGCGGCAACGTCGGTGGCTACCAGCACGTTCACGCGGCCATCGGTCAGGCGTTTGATCGCTTCATTGCGTTTGTTCTGCACCATCTCGCCTTCGAGATAGCAGTTGTTAATGCCCGCCTGGCGCAGCCAGCCTGCCAGCTCGTGCACACGCTCGCGTTTACGTACGAAGACAATCGAGCGGGTCGCTTCCGGCTGTTTTAACAGATGGATCAGCAGGGCAGTTTTGTGCTCGATGTCATCGGCACGGTAGTAAAACTGATGGATCTTCTTGCGTTCGCGGGTGGACGGATCCGCTGAGACTTCGACCGGATCTTCCAACAGACGCTCGGCAAAATCTTTAATCGCATCGCCTTCCAGCGTGGCGGAGAACAGCATGGTTTGCTTACGCCAGCGGGTTTCACCGGCGATATGTTCGATGTCCTGGGCAAAACCCATGTCCAGCATGCGATCTGCTTCATCGAGAATTAGCGTCTCAACCGCATGGCAGTCGAAGTTTTCTTCTTTAATGTATTGCAGCAGACGACCCGTGGTGGCAACCACGATGTCCTGGTTTTCGCTAAAGACTTCCATGTGGTTCATGTAAGCCACGCCGCCGGTAATGGTCGCGATATCCAGATGCGTATTTTTCGCCAGCTCACGGGCGTGTTCAGCAACCTGCATCGCCAGTTCGCGCGTTGGCGTCAGGATTAAAATGCGCGGCGGACCGGATTTCTTGCGTGGGAAGTCGAGCAGGTGCTGCAACGCTGGCAGCAAATATGCCGCCGTTTTACCGGTGCCTGTCGGCGCAGAACCGAGTACATCACGGCCATCGAGCGCAGGCGGAATGGCGGCAGCCTGAATGGCGGTCGGGCGAGTGAAACCTTTTTCCTGGAGGGCATCCAGAAGGCTTTCATCGAGTTCAAGTTCGGAAAAAGTCGTTACAGTCATGTTCTACCTCTGAGTGGGGCGCTGATTATAGACGTTACGGCTGCAATCTTCATCTGTTTGTATGGATATACCTTCTCAGGTATTGTTTTTATCCTATGTTATCGTTTTTTTTTCAGGAAGGTTGTTCTTCATGCCCCAGTCTACATCCGTACTGAAACGTAATGGATTTACTTTTAAGCAGTTTTTTGTGGCACACGATCGCTGTGCAATGAAAGTCGGAACGGACGGCATTTTATTGGGGGCCTGGGCCCCCGTTGCGGGCGTAAAGCGGATCCTGGATATTGGTACCGGGAGCGGCCTGTTGGCGCTGATGCTGGCCCAGCGCACTGATGAAAACGTCATCATTGACGCCGTGGAGCTTGATGTCGACGCCGCGCAGCAGGCGCAGGAGAACATCGCGCAATCTCCGTGGATGCATCGCGTGAGTGTTCATACAGAAGATGCGCAACAGTGGATACCGCGTCAGACCGTGCGTTTTGATTTGATAATCAGCAATCCTCCCTATTATGAACAGGGCGTGGAATGCGCTACACCGCAGCGCGAGCAGGCCCGCTATACCACCTCGCTCGATCACCAGGCGTTGCTTACGTTGGCGGCGGACAGCATTACGGAAGACGGTTTTTTTTGTGTGGTGCTACCGGAGCAGATTGGTAACGCATTTACTCAGCAGGCGCTTAGCATAGGCTGGCATCTGCGATTGCGCACGGATGTAGCAGAAACCGAGGCCCGTCTACCGCATCGGGTATTGCTGGCATTCTCCCCGCAGGCCGGGGAGTGCTTTAGCGACAGGCTGGTGATCCGTGGGCCAGACCAACGTTACTCTGAAGGTTATACGGCGCTGACCCAGGCGTTCTATCTGTTTATGTGATGACTGAGCGGCGAGAGAATTGACGGGCCCGCCTCTGGAAGCTGTTCTGGGTAATCCAGCGTGTAGTGCAGGCCCCGACTCTCTTTGCGCATCATCGCGCAGCGGACAATCAGCTCGGCAACCTGCACCAGATTGCGCAGCTCCAGTAGGTTGTTCGACACACGGAAATGGGCGTAATACTCGTCGATTTCCTGTTGCAGCATGGTGATACGGCGCAGGGCGCGTTCCAGACGTTTAGTGGTGCGCACAATACCGACGTAATCCCACATGAACAGCCGCAGCTCATGCCAGTTATGCTGGATAACAACCAATTCATCTGGATTTTCTACCCGGCTTTCATCCCAGCCCGGGAGCGTGCTGACGCCGCGTGCATAAGGCATACGCCTGTCGATATCTTCAGCCGCGGACCAACCGTAAACCAGACACTCCAGCAATGAGTTCGATGCCATCCGGTTGGCGCCATGCAGGCCGGTGTAACTCACTTCGCCGATCGCATACAACCCATCGACATCGGTACGGCCAAAGTCATCAACCATCACGCCGCCGCAGGTATAGTGCGCGGCAGGCACGATGGGAACAGGTTCTTTGGTTAGATCAATGCCCAGTCCCAGCAACTTTTCATAAATCATCGGGAAATGCTGACGAACAAATTCTTCCGGTTTATGACTGATATCGAGGAACATGCAATCTGCACCCAGGCGCTTCATTTCATGATCAATGGCGCGGGCGACAATATCGCGGGGAGCCAGTTCGCCACGCTCGTCAAAATCGGGCATAAAGCGTGAACCGTCCGGGCGTTTCAGGTGCGCGCCTTCGCCGCGCAGCGCTTCGGTCAGCAGAAAATTGCGCGCCTGCGGATGATACAGCGCTGTTGGGTGAAACTGGTTAAACTCCAGGTTGGCGACGCGGCATCCCGCACGCCAGGCCATTGCAATTCCGTCACCCGAGGAAATATCCGGATTGGTGGTGTATTGATACACCTTTGACGCGCCGCCAGTGGCCAGCACTACCGACTTAGCATGGCAGGTTTCTACGGCTTCTTTATTACGATTCCAGATCCAGGCACCGACAACCCGACGCGTTCCCGGCAGACCGATTTTATCGGAGACAATCAGGTCGACAGCATTACTGCGCTCGAGAACCCGGATGTTGGGATGATTTTGTGCCTGGCTGACGAGGGTGGTTTCGACTTCTTTGCCGGTAGCATCCGCAGCGTGCAGGATACGTCGATGGCTGTGACCGCCTTCACGGGTCAGGTGATAGCTCTCTTCACCGTTAGGCTGAACCTGCGTATCAAATAAGACGCCCTGATCGATAAGCCATTGAACGCAGGTACGGGCATTGCTGGCGACAAATTCAACCGCATGGCGATCGCACAGCCCGGCCCCGGCAATCAGCGTATCTTCAACGTGGGAGTCGATACTGTCGGTTTCATCGAAAACCGCGGCAATACCGCCCTGGGCATAAAATGTCGAGCCTTCGCTGACCGGCCCTTTGCTCAGGACAATAACCTGATGCTTTTCAGCCAGGCGCAGCGCCAGTGAGAGTCCGGCAGCCCCGCTGCCAATGATCAGCACGTCACAGGATAATTCAGGAGTCGTATTCATGATTTTTGTTTAATTTACTAAACAGTGTTTGGTCACCATAGCACCACATTGCGCGATACTGCACGTTTTATTTTTAAACGTGTTGCAATGACTAAACATGAAAGAAAAACATGATGAGGGCGAAATAGGCAAAAATATTTTGTGAAGCAGGCCGTTAGCACCAGATTATGTGATGAAATAAAGTGCCCGTTGGGTTACTCTGCAAGCGGTGAAATGGGCATTTCTGTACAGATAGTGCGTTGATCGGGTTATGTAGACTTATAATGAGAGATAAGACCTGTCTACAACATGACAAACAAAAAACAATGCGTAACGGAACTTTACGAAACTTGAGCACTCTAAGCATTTGCTTGCTCATAGTGAAGCTGATGGAGTGGCGTTTCGAAGGCGCGTGGAAATTTGGTTTGGGGAGACTTTACCTCGGATGAGCGAGCAGTTAACGGACCAGGTCCTGGTAGAACGGGTCCAGAAGGGAGATCAGAAAGCCTTTAACCTACTGGTAGTGCGCTATCAGCATAAGGTGGCGAGTCTGGTTTCTCGCTATGTACCATCGGGTGATGTACCCGATGTAGTACAAGAAGCATTTATCAAAGCCTATCGTGCGCTGGACTCGTTCCGGGGGGATAGTGCTTTTTATACCTGGCTGTATCGTATTGCGGTCAATACAGCGAAGAATTACCTGGTCGCTCAGGGGCGTCGTCCACCTTCCAGTGATATAGATGCGATTGAAGCAGAAAATTACGAAAGTGGCGGTGCGCTGAAAGAAATTTCGAACCCTGAGAACTTAATGTTGTCAGAAGAACTGAGACAGATAGTTTTCCGAACTATTGAGTCCCTCCCGGAAGATTTACGTATGGCAATAACCTTGCGGGAGCTGGATGGCCTGAGCTATGAAGAGATAGCCGCTATCATGGATTGTCCGGTTGGGACGGTGCGTTCGCGTATCTTCCGGGCGCGAGAAGCTATTGATAATAAAGTTCAACCGCTTATCAGGCGTTGACGATAGCGGGATACTGGAAAAGGTATTAGGCATGCAGAAAGAAAAACTTTCCGCTTTAATGGATGGCGAAACGCTGGATACTGAGTTGCTCAAAGAGCTGGCTCACGACCCGGAAATGCAAAAAACCTGGGAGAGTTATCACCTGATTCGCGATTCCATGCGAGGTGATACTGCCGACGTTCTCCATTTCGATATTTCCGCCCGCGTAATGGCCGCCATCCAGGATGAGCCGGTACGTCAGACGGCGCCATTGATTCCTGAGGCCCAGCCAGCACCGCACCAGTGGCAGAAAATGCCGTTCTGGAAGAAAATGCGTCCGTGGGCCGCGCAGCTTACTCAAATGGGTGTGGCCGCGTGTGTATCACTTGCAGTTATTGTTGGCGTCCAGCACTATAATGGGCAATCTGAAACGTCCCAGCAGCCCGAAACGCCGGTATTTAATACATTACCGATGATGGGTAAAGCCAGTCCGGTAAGCCTGGGTGTACCTTCTGACGCGACGGCCAGCGGCGGTCAGCAACAGCAGGTACAGGAGCAGCGTCGTCGTATTAATGCCATGTTGCAGGATTACGAACTGCAACGTCGACTGCACTCTGAACAGCTTCAGTTTGAGCAGGCCCAGACACAGCAAGCCGCTGTGCAGGTGCCAGGAATTCAAACTTTAGGAACGCAATCGCAGTAATGAAGCAACTTTGGTTTGCCATGTCACTTGTGGCTGGTAGCCTGTTCTTCTCTGTCAACGCCTCGGCCAATCCTGCGTCCGGGGCGTTGTTGCAGCAGATGAATCTGGCCAGCCAGTCGCTCACCTATGAGCTGTCATTTGTCAGCATCAATAAGCAGGGTGTTGAATCCCTACGTTATCGCCATGCCCGCCTGGATAACCGTCCGCTCGCGCAACTGTTGCAAATGGATGGTCCGCGCCGGGAAGTGGTGCAACGTGGCAACGAAATCAGTTATTTTGAGCCAGGTCTCGAACCGTTCACGCTGAACGGCGACTATATCGTTGACTCACTGCCCTCCCTGATTTACACCGACTTCAAACGTCTTGCTCCCTACTATGATTTTATCTCAGTAGGCCGCACCCGTATTGCCGATAGGCTCTGTGAAGTGATCCGCGTTGTGGCGCGTGACGGCACCCGTTACAGCTATATCGTTTGGATGGACACTGAGACCAAGCTGCCAATGCGTGTTGATCTTCTTGACCGTGATGGCGAAACGCTGGAACAGTTCCGCGTCATCGCGTTTACTGTTAACAACGGTGTCAGCGACAGCATGCAGACGCTGGCGAAAGCCAATCTGCCGCCGTTGTTGTCAGTTCCTGCGGGTGAGAAAACCAACTTCAACTGGAGTCCGTCGTGGTTGCCGCAAGGCTTCAGCGAGGTGTCCAGCAGTCGACGTCCGCTGCCGACGATGGATAACATGCCGATCGAATCACGGCTTTATTCCGATGGTCTGTTCAGTTTCTCCGTGAACGTAAACCGCGCGATGCAAAACAGTGCCGATCAACTGCTGCGCACTGGACGCCGCACGGTTAGCACCAGCGTGCGAGATAACGCCGAAATCACTATTGTCGGTGAGCTTCCGCCGCAAACGGCGAAGCGTATCGCGGACAATATTAAGTTCAGGGCTGCACAATGATTAAAGAGTGGGCGACGGTCGTCTCCTGGCAAAATGGTCTGGCGACGGTCAGCTGTGATGTTAAAGCATCATGTAGCAGCTGTGCTTCCCGGGCCGGATGCGGGAGCCGCGTGCTGAACAAACTGGGACCACAGACCACACACACCATCGTGGTGCCCTGCGACGAACCCTTGACCCCTGGTCAAAAAGTTGAACTGGGCATTGCCGAAGGTAGCCTGCTCGGTTCGGCGATGCTGGTCTACATGTCTCCGTTGGCGGGACTGTTTCTTTTCGCGGCGCTATTCCAGGTACTGTTTGGTTCCGATCTTGCGGCATTAAGCGGAGCAGTGTTGGGGGGCGTGGGCGGATTCCTGATTGCTCGTGGATACTCTCGTAAGCTTGCTGAACGCGAAGCCTGGCAGCCGGTCATTCTGAACGTTGCTCTCCCACCCGATCTTATTCGCGTCGAAACCCAGCAGTGATATCTTTGCCTGATGGCACTGCGCTTATCAGGCCTACAGCGTCCTCAGATGCAGGCGTAGGTCGGATAAGGCGTTTATGTCGCCATCCGACAAAAGTTTCATCGACTTTGCAAAGTTGTTTCCAGTTCCCGCTATCCTTGCTCTATGAACATTTCCTCGCCTCAGCGTTGTAGTGTAGAATGCGGCGTTTCACTTAAACAGACGTTAAGCTCAGAACAGCGACTTCTCAGAGCCTGCTCAGGCGGGCGTAAGGCACAATAATTACACTATATGAAGAACATACGTAACTTTTCAATCATAGCTCACATCGACCACGGTAAATCGACGCTGTCTGACCGTATTATCCAGATCTGCGGTGGCCTGTCTGACCGTGAAATGGAAGCGCAGGTTCTCGACTCGATGGATCTTGAGCGTGAGCGCGGTATTACTATCAAAGCGCAGAGCGTGACGCTCGATTTCAAAGCATCTGATGGTGAAACCTATCAGCTTAACTTTATCGACACCCCGGGCCACGTTGACTTCTCGTATGAAGTTTCCCGTTCGCTTGCCGCCTGTGAAGGTGCACTGCTGGTGGTTGATGCCGGGCAGGGCGTAGAAGCACAGACCCTGGCTAACTGCTATACCGCCATGGAAATGGATCTGGAAGTGGTGCCGGTTCTGAACAAAATCGACCTACCGGCCGCCGATCCTGAACGCGTAGCGGAAGAGATCGAAGATATCGTCGGTATCGATGCGACAGATGCCGTTCGCTGCTCGGCGAAAACCGGCGTTGGCGTCACTGACGTTCTTGAACGTCTGGTACGCGACATTCCGCCGCCGGAAGGTGATCCGGAAGGCCCATTACAGGCGCTGATCATCGACTCCTGGTTCGACAACTACCTTGGCGTGGTGTCGCTGGTGCGTATTAAAAACGGCACCATGCGTAAAGGCGACAAAATTAAAGTAATGAGCACCGGTCAGGTCTATAACGCCGACCGCCTGGGGATCTTCACGCCAAAACAGGTTGACCGTACCGAGCTGAAATGCGGCGAGGTAGGTTGGTTGGTTTGTGCGATTAAAGACATCCTCGGCGCGCCGGTTGGCGATACCCTGACGCAGGCGCGTAACCCGGCAGACAAACCGCTGCCAGGCTTTAAAAAAGTGAAGCCACAGGTTTACGCCGGTCTGTTCCCGGTCAGCTCTGACGACTATGAAAACTTCCGTGACGCGCTTGGCAAGCTGAGCCTGAACGACGCCTCCCTGTTCTACGAACCGGAAAGCTCTACCGCGCTGGGCTTCGGCTTCCGTTGTGGCTTCCTTGGTCTGCTGCACATGGAGATCATTCAGGAACGTCTGGAGCGTGAATACGATCTGGATCTGATCACTACCGCGCCGACCGTAGTCTACGAAGTCGAAACCACGGCGAAAGAGACTATCTACGTCGATAGCCCGTCCAAGCTGCCGCCGCTGAACAACATCTACGAACTGCGTGAGCCGATCGCTGAGTGTCACATGCTGCTGCCGCAGGCTTACCTTGGCAACGTCATCACCCTGTGTATCGAGAAGCGTGGCGTCCAGACCAACATGGTTTACCACGGTAACCAGGTGGCGCTGACGTATGAGATTCCGATGGCGGAAGTAGTACTCGATTTCTTCGACCGTCTGAAGTCGACCTCTCGCGGCTATGCGTCGCTGGACTATAACTTCAAACGCTTCCAGGCGTCTGACATGGTGCGCGTTGATGTCCTTATCAACAACGAACGTGTCGATGCGCTGGCGCTGATTACTCACCGCGACAACTCCCAGAGCCGTGGCCGTGAACTGGTTGAGAAGATGAAAGATCTAATCCCTCGCCAGCAGTTTGATATCGCGATCCAGGCGGCCATTGGTACGCACATCATCGCGCGTTCAACCGTGAAGCAGCTGCGTAAAAACGTTCTGGCGAAATGCTACGGCGGTGATATCAGCCGTAAGAAAAAGCTGCTGCAAAAACAGAAAGAGGGTAAAAAGCGCATGAAGCAGATCGGTAACGTCGAACTGCCGCAGGAAGCGTTCCTCGCCATTCTGCATGTCGGTAAAGACAGCAAATAATCTTAAGGAGTTGGCATGGCGAACATGTTTGCCCTGATTCTGGTGATTGCCACACTGGTGACGGGCATTTTATGGTGCGTAGATAAATTCATCTTCGCACCAAAACGCCGGGAGCGTCAGGCAGCAGCGCAAGCTGCTGCAGGTGATTCACTGGATAAAGCAACGCTGAAAAAAGTATCCCCTAAGCCGGGCTGGCTGGAAACCGGGGCATCCGTTTTCCCGGTACTGGCGATTGTGCTGGTGGTACGTTCATTTATTTATGAGCCGTTCCAGATCCCGTCAGGTTCGATGATGCCGACGCTGCTTATCGGTGACTTTATCCTGGTGGAGAAATTCGCCTACGGGATTAAAGATCCGATTTACCAGAAAACGCTGATCGAAACCGGTCATCCGAAACGCGGTGATATCGTGGTGTTTAAATACCCGGAAGATCCGCGCCTGGACTACATTAAACGTGCTGTCGGTTTACCGGGAGACAAAGTAACGTACGATCCAGTGGCGAAAGAAGTGACTATTCAGCCAGGATGCCGTTCCGGTCAGGCGTGTGAAAACGCGCTGCCGGTAACGTATTCGGATGTTCAGCCAAGTGATTTCGTACAGACCTTTGCGCGCCGTAACGGTGGGGAAGCGACCAGTGGCTTCTTTGAAGTTCCGCTGAGCGAAACGAAAGAGAACGGTATTCGTCTCTCTGAGCGTAAAGAAACGCTGGGTGAGGTTACGCACCGCATTCTGACCGTGCCAATCGCGCAGGATCAGGTGGGAATGTATTACCGCCAGCCTGGTCAGCAACTGGCAACCTGGATCGTCCCGCCAGGGCACTACTTCATGATGGGTGATAACCGTGACAACAGCGCGGACAGCCGTTACTGGGGATTTGTGCCGGAAGCGAATCTGGTGGGTAAAGCGACCGCTATCTGGATGAGTTTCGATAAGCAAGAAGGTGAATGGCCGACCGGTGTGCGTTTAAGCCGTATTGGTGGCATTCACTAATCACCGATAATCGTTCACGTTGTCGTCATTACGGCGGCAGCGTGAATTATTTCTCGGATAAATTCCCGCAGACTAACGACATCCCTTGTCGTTGTGTATAGAATATTCCCCCGAAGTTTTAGGTTGGCACCGACAGGTTGCCACGGCACACGAAACAGCGTTGGTTTGTATATAAAAGCATGCAGGCGAAGCCAGATGGCTCCGCAAAGTGCGTATATCAGGTCTGTTTCGTGTGCTGAATTGTTGACGCATTCATTTATTGGTATCGCATGAACCCCATCGTAATTAATCGGCTTCAACGGAAGCTGGGCTACACTTTTAATCATCAGGAGCTGTTGCAGCAGGCATTAACTCACCGGAGCGCCAGCAGCAAACATAACGAGCGTTTAGAATTTCTGGGCGACTCTATTTTGAGCTTTGTTATCGCTAATGCGCTGTATCACCGTTTCCCACGAGTGGACGAAGGTGACATGAGCCGCATGCGCGCAACGCTGGTTCGCGGCAATACGCTGGCTGAATTAGCCCGTGAGTTTGACCTCGGTGAATGTTTACGTTTGGGGCCTGGTGAGCTGAAAAGCGGCGGCTTCCGTCGTGAATCGATCCTGGCCGATACCGTTGAAGCCTTGATCGGCGGCGTCTTCCTCGACAGCGATATTCAAACCGTTGAGCAATTAATCCTGAACTGGTATCAAACTCGTCTGGATGAAATTAGCCCAGGCGACAAACAAAAAGATCCGAAAACGCGCCTGCAGGAATATTTGCAGGGTCGCCACCTGCCTCTGCCGTCTTATTTGGTGGTACAGGTCCGTGGTGAAGCACACGATCAAGAATTTACTATCCACTGCCAGGTCAGTGGCCTGAGTGAACCGGTGGTTGGCACAGGTTCCAGCCGTCGTAAGGCGGAGCAGGCTGCCGCCGAACAGGCGTTAAAAAAACTGGAGCTGGAATGAGCGAAGAGAAAACTTACTGCGGATTTATTGCCATCGTCGGTCGCCCGAACGTCGGCAAATCCACCCTGTTGAATAATCTGCTTGGGCAGAAGATTTCTATTACCTCACGTAAGGCTCAGACAACACGTCACCGTATTGTTGGCATCCATACTGAAGGCGCGTATCAGGCGATTTATGTTGATACTCCGGGCCTGCATATGGAAGAAAAACGAGCGATCAACCGCCTGATGAATAAAGCGGCGAGCAGCTCGATCGGTGATGTTGAACTGGTTATTTTCGTTGTGGAAGGCACCCGCTGGACGCCGGACGACGAAATGGTGCTCAACAAGCTGCGTGATGGCAAAGCCCCGGTTATTCTGGCTGTGAACAAAGTAGACAACGTTCAGGAAAAAGCCGATCTGCTGCCGCACCTGCAGTTCCTGGCAAGCCAGATGAACTTCCTTGATATCGTGCCGATTTCTGCCGAAACCGGCTTGAATGTCGATACCGTTGCGGGCATCGTGCGTAAGCATTTGCCGGAAGCTATTCATCACTTCCCGGAAGATTACATCACCGATCGTTCTCAGCGCTTTATGGCCTCAGAAATCATCCGTGAAAAGCTGATGCGTTTTCTGGGTGCTGAATTGCCGTACTCCGTTACCGTGGAAATTGAGCGTTTTATCTCCAATGAGCGCGGTGGTTACGATATTAACGGTCTGATCCTCGTTGAACGTGAAGGGCAGAAGAAGATGGTTATTGGCAACAAAGGGGCCAAAATTAAAACCATCGGCATCGAAGCGCGTAAAGACATGCAGGAGATGTTCGAAGCGCCGGTTCACCTCGAACTGTGGGTGAAGGTGAAATCCGGCTGGGCCGATGACGAACGCGCGCTGCGTAGCCTCGGTTACGGCGACGACGTCTAAACCCATCTTCTGAAACACGGCGAGTATATGGAAGGATGGCAACGAGCCTTTGTCTTGCATAGTCGCCCCTGGAGCGAAACCAGTCTCGTGCTGGACGTCTTCACGGAAGAGTCGGGTCGCGTGCGCCTGGTGGCTAAAGGCGCACGTTCCAAACGTTCTAATCTCAAAGGCGCGCTCCAGCCTTTTACCCCGTTGTTGCTTCGCTTTGGTGGACGTGGAGAGGTAAAAACCCTACGTAGTGCTGAAGCCGTTTCTCTGGCACTCCCTCTTAGCGGCATCACGCTGTACAGCGGCTTGTATATCAACGAGCTTGTCTCGCGCGTACTCGAGTACGAAACCCGCTTTTCTGAACTCTTTTTCGATTACCTGAACTGTATTCAGGCGCTGGCTGGCGCGACGGGTTCGCCAGAACCTGCATTGCGTCGCTTTGAGCTGGCCTTACTTGGACATCTGGGGTACGGAGTCGATTTTACCCACTGTGCGGGCAGCGGCGAGCCGGTAGACGACACGATGACCTATCGTTACCGGGAAGAAAAAGGGTTTATTGCCAGCGTCGTTATTGATAACAATACCTTTACCGGACGCCATCTCAAAGCACTTGAGTCGCGTGAATTTCCTGATGTCGATACGTTACGCGCCGCGAAACGCTTTACCCGCATGGCGTTAAAGCCGTATCTTGGTGGTAAGCCGTTAAAAAGCCGGGAACTGTTCCGGCAATTTATGCCAAAACGCGCAGTAAAAACAAATAATGATTAACGAGGATTGTCATGGCTGAATTACTGTTAGGCGTCAATATTGACCACATTGCCACGTTACGTAATGCACGCGGTACCGCATATCCGGACCCGGTTCAGGCAGCGTTTATCGTTGAACAGGCGGGCGCGGACGGTATTACCGTACACCTGCGTGAAGACCGTCGCCATATCACCGACCGTGACGTGCGTATTTTGCGCCAGACGCTGGATACGCGCATGAATCTGGAAATGGCAGTCACCGAAGAGATGCTGGCGATTGCCGTTGAGACTAAGCCGCATTTTTGCTGCCTGGTGCCGGAAAAACGTCAGGAAGTTACCACTGAAGGTGGTCTGGACGTCGCCGGTCAGCGTGACAAGATGCGCGATGCCTGCAAACGCCTGGCGGACGCAGGCATTCTGGTTTCGCTGTTTATCGATGCCGACGAAGAACAGATTAAGGCCGCTGCGGAAGTTGGCGCGCCGTTTATTGAAATTCACACCGGCTGTTACGCCGATGCGAAAACCGACGCAGAGCAGGCCAGCGAACTGGCGCGTATTGCCAAAGCGGCAACTTTTGCCGCCAGCCTTGGCCTGAAGGTGAATGCGGGCCACGGCCTGACGTATCACAACGTTAAAGCTATTGCACGGATCCCGGAAATGCATGAGCTGAACATTGGCCATGCCATTATCGGGCGCGCGGTGATGAGCGGTCTGAAAGATGCCGTAGTCGAAATGAAGCGCCTGATGCTGGAAGCGCGTGGCTAATGGCGATTTTGGGATTAGGTACGGATATCGTGGAGATTGCCCGCATCGAAGCGGTAATCTCCCGTTCCGGCGACCGCCTGGCAAGACGTGTGCTCAGCGACAACGAATGGGCAATCTGGGAAACGCATCAGCAGCCTGTGCGTTTTCTGGCGAAGCGTTTTGCAGTCAAAGAGGCGGCAGCAAAAGCCTTTGGCACGGGTATTCGCAATGGGCTGGCATTTAATCAGTTTGAAGTCTTTAACGACGAACTCGGTAAGCCGCGTCTGCGATTATGGGGAGAGGCGTTAAAACTGGCGGAAAAACTCGGCGTCGCGCATATGCATGTGACGCTGGCCGATGAGCGTCACTACGCCTGCGCCACGGTGATTATCGAGAGTTAGATTCTGCACGTTGCCGGATGGCGACGCGGTTAAAGTTTATCGGCGTGGTGCATCAGCACAAACTTATCCCACAACTGCTCTTCTGTTTCGACATGTGCCGGATCTTTCAAAATAGTATTGGGGATCGGGCACACCTTCTGGCAGGTTGGCGTGTCGTAATGGCCTACGCATTCCGTACACTTGTCGCTGTTAATCTCGTAAATGCTATCACCCATCGAAATCGCCTCATTCGGGCATTCGGGCTCGCACATATCGCAATTGATACAGCGTTTAGTAATTAGTAATGACATTTCAATGAATTACCGTTAAATCATTTTAAAATCAGTAAGTTAAAAAGTTTCTCTATCACTCTCTATTATTTACTTACTGTATGTTGATACAGTGTATTTAACCCTGATAAACTCAGTCCAGTAACACAAAGCCGCAACACATTGCATTTTGTCCCGCTGAAAAGACCTGCATGTGTGAGCTTGTTTTCTGTGCCTTCGCAGATAAGGATTGAGAATGCCGCGCACTGTAACACATAAACCGGATAGCCCCAATAATGACGATGTTTTAGCCGCGTCTGAAAAGTGGGATGCCTGTAAACCCCCCTATACCAGCGCACACATGAAAATCTGTGTTGCTGCCGCCAAAATTATCCTCTCCGCTTCTGGCGTCGCCCGTCGTTCCAAATACGAAAAAGAAAATTATCTCCGTATTGATTTTAGTAAAGCAGGTAAGGTGACCTTTTACGCTGAGTTCCCTAAAAAGATGGGGCTGAAAGGTAAAAAACTTGGCGAATGGCCGGAACTCGCAATTCAAATAGCCAGAGAGAAAGCATCAGAAATGGCAGAGGGTGGGTTGCGTGCTGAATCCGTCCACGCCGCTTTGGAAATGTACCGTGACGACCTTAAAGCAAAAGTCGACCGGCAGAAGTTAAGTCCTGATAGCTTCACGACCTACGGGGTACGTATCGACAGAATCAAAGCAACGTTCGGAGAGCGTGAAGTATTCAGTGATGTGACATACAGTCGGCTGGTGGATGTTCTGGATGAGTGGATCGCAACACGTTCCAATAATAACGCGCTAGAATTATTTGGTGAGCTTCGTCGGTTCTGGAAATTTTGTGCTCCTACACTTTGCAATGGGCGTAACATTGCCGCCAGTTTGCCAGATGATTATGTTTCTTCTCGTGTGCAGAAACCAACCCCAACGCGACTATTTACGGATATTGAATCAATCGCCCGCCTTTGGCTCAATGTGGCTGCCTGCACCTCTATACACCAGAAAAATGCCGTTAGATTCATGATTATTACTGGCGTTCGCCCGATAAACATTAATAACTTGCGCTGGGATTACGTCAACGAGGATGCAGATGAAATCGTTTATCCAGAAGGCGTGATCGGTATGCGCGGGGCGATGAAAACACAAAAGGCTTTCCGTCTGCCAATAACGCCAGAGATCAGGAGGATTATCGACGAGCAGAAAGCCTGGCGCGATTCAGTTCCTGAGTGCAATAAAGATTATGTGTTTTTGCAGCCGCGCGACCCTATGCAAGCATTTTCAAAACGATCACTGGATAAACTGGTGAAAACATACAGCCCGGAAGGGGCGGTGAAGGGTATGAAGCATGACGGGACAATAAAAGGGAAAGAGGGGGCATTTAATACGATGTGCCGTAAATTCCTTAAGAGCAATGTTATTGCCCTGATGAAGGAAAGAGGCTACTCCCGATCAGATAGAAGGGAAGTAAGCCTCCTGTGTCTTCACCATTCCAGCAAGTCAGATGACCCGATGGCAGAACACTACGACTTTTCAGATGAGATTTTGCAGGAAGAGATTGCGTTGAAGCGCGAAGCATTTGAGGCTCACGAGCGGAGCATACTCGCGCAGGTTGCACTGCTAAGACGACGGGGTTGAACGACTCTAGATGCCCATTAAAAACTATGGACGTGTCGTTGAACGTTATTTAAAACGCAGATAGAATCAAGAAAAATCCTAAATAAATGGAATATTGTTTATGGCTAAGAAAATCGCATTACTGGGCTTTTCTGCTCTTTTAGTTGCGAGTGTTGCTTTTGCTGAAACCAAAAGTAATTGGATTGAGGTTACTACAGCTGATGATGGCATTTTTTCAGCAAAAAGAGGCACATTTAGAAGTGTAAAAGGTGAATCATCTGCTTTGTTCATGTATCAAACAAAAAATAAAAAAGTTGAGTATTACAAAGTAAGTATTAAAGATGCCGACTGCGATAGTGGATACGGGGAGTTAAAATTCTTCTATATGGATGGGAGATTGGCTTTCAAAGGTGATTATGTTGCGGAAGGGAACAGCGTAGGCGCTGGTGTTGGTGATTTTATGTGTGGTGTCAGAAATGCTGTTAACTCACAAAAAAGTTAAACGAGGGGCATTTGTTAAAAACAATAGCCCCATATCAATATCAGGTTAATACTGGCTCCGGCATTTCTGGATAAAAGCCTCCACGTTACGGCGCTCATAGCGAACGACTTTAGCGCTAAATTTTACAGGGGCCAGTGTAGAACGGTGCCGGTGTTCTGTATTCCATTTACATAATGTTTTTTGCGTAATCCCCAGTTTCTGGCATACCTCGTCCGGGGTGAGGAGATCATCAGGTTGTTCAATCATTTTATTCCTCGCTGTTATCGGGGGTGATGATAAGCCGCTTCCAGATAGCTGACACATACTTAACCTGATGCTTGGCATCGGCAAGAGCATTATGCATGTCACCTTCAAACGGTATGTCCCGGCGTGGGTTGATTCCTATTTGCCTTCCTAATTCGACGATAGTTCTGACATCACGATCATTCCAGAATTTCCACATACAGGGGATTAATTCACGGTCATAACTGGCACGGAGGATTACATTGTCAAATGTAGCGCCATTACCCCAGACCTGAACTTTATCAATGTCAGAGTTATCAAGAATAAAGGTATTCAGCTTTATCAGGGCGGCTGAAATCGTTGTCGCATCCTCATCGCAAATAGCCATTCGAGCTTCTTCGCTTTGCTGCATCCACCAAATTATTGTTTCAGGGTCAGGAACGGCACCTCCAGCAATCGCGCTTTTCAGGCTAACAACCCGGTAAAATTCAGGGCCCAGTTCACCAGTTGAAGGATCAAAAAACACAGCACCGATAGAGACGATGGGGGCATTTGGTTTATTCCCCATAGTTTCAAGGTCGATCATTAAATTGTTCACGTTAAATGTTCTCCTGTTTCTGCGCTTCTGCGATGGCTTCATCAATAGCCTGACGAATAGTCATAACCGGGAAATTACTGTCATTGAGCATCATGGCGTTCCTCTGGAAATTAGCGTCAAACTTCCAACCGTAAGACGTACCGTAATACTCATTCAGCCTTTTGTTCTGAGCATCAAGCCAGTCGAGGCGCTTTGTATCCTCCAAACCATCCGGCGTTACCGGCGCTGGTTGCTCTTTGATGTGCAGACGCGGTTCACCGTCTTTCGGCTCTGGCCATTCGCGCTGTTTGTTAATCACCAGCTTTTCTACCATCGCTTGGGTAATCTGCTCATCACTTATACCGGCACGACGTTGCGCATCCCATAACAGGAATTGCATGTCAGCCCATTCGCTAAGGTCGCTAGGTTCAGCAGCCGCCTCGAGCGCTTCTTTGGATAAATGCTTCAGCGGACCAACTGGGCCGACATCACCGAAAGTAGTCAGTGACCATGCAGCATGTTCACGGCGTATTTGCTCACGGGCAATAGCCCCATCAATCACCTTTACAGCATCAGCCATTGCGTAGCCGATATTACCGCCGTCGCTTTGTGCTGCTGCTTTGCTGAGTATTTCGCTTATCTGGTGCAGGCGATCGAGTGATACAGGACCGTTCGCCGGGTGGTTGTTAGTTGTCATGAGTCAGTCCTTACCGATAACTGCGTTAATTTGATTGAGAACGATATCTGTCATCAGGCCTTTCCCGTTTACGGCGACATGGGCAAGAATTTCACTGCGTGCGGCTTTGAGTGTTCCGACGCTCACCATGACCATTCTCTGATTATCTTTGTTTGCAGACTTCAAGCGCTCTAAAGGAGATTTGTCAGTCATCTCACTCCCCCTTCACGCCAATGCCAGCGACTATCGGCATAAACGACAGGTCGGCAAAAAATTCACCGAAACCAAAACTGATGGAATACACCATCCTACCGTGTGGTTTTATGCTTGGGCTTGTGACATCGTTCATTGCAAAAGTTGAGGTAAGCTCGTCCACCACAACCTGCGGCGCTGAAGGATTATCAGTCCATGGAATGCAAATCAGGTCAAAGTCTCTCGCCATTGTTCCGTGTATTGCCATTGCATAGCCGTGTTTTCTGGCTATCTCTGCCAGTTCTGGGTAAAGCGAACAATAAACCGGTGCCAAATTTGCTGGTTTCATCTCATTCCCCCTTCACGCCAATGCCAGCGTATGGTTCGTCATCGAGGTCAATTGGAGAAGCGCAGCGAGGGCAATATCCATCACAATCAACTATCGCCAATACCTCGATGTCATGTTTGCATGACCAGCACTTCACAAATTTAGGCTCATCCCGCGCCTCCAGTTCTGCTATCCGATTCCGGTAGGCCGCAACCATCCGACGTACCTGCTCAAGCGGCGTAACGCTGCCACCATCTGGCGGGTCCATGTACTGAGTGCCTGGCAGGAGTTCGCAAAGGGAATTATCCAAAACCTCAAGTAACGCCTGTTTATCACGAAGAGACTCCTCCAGTCCTGCAACATGACATTCGCTATCAATGAGGTTGTTCTCTGCGGCTTCCAGCTCATCCAGCAGGGCCAGCACGGTGGCTGGGTTGGTTTTTGAGATAAGCATTATCTTTGATTTGTGAACCGTGCAAACCTGACTTCCAGCTTCAAACCATTCACTGCCGTATCTCTGCAGAACGCCCTCGGCCGCTTCACGCAGCGCCTGTTTGTCGATGTTGCTCATTGGGCGGCCTCCTTACGCTTAGTTGTCCACGAAACGGAGTGTTCGGCAGTCAGTGTGAACGAGTGTCCGCATTCATCGCAGGTCAGCTCGTCCTCGTCGGCCTCATAACTTTCCTCAGTGCTGACGTTAGCGTTGCACCATGGGCATTTAGCCTCATCCTCATTGAAATAATCCAACTCGTTGTAATCTGTATTCTCTTCAATCCTGGCTAATGCATCAGAGCGGATTTTTGCTTCTTCGGCTTCCCTGCATGGATGACAAGTCCACCCCCACACGCCATTTTCATCACAAGACCCCCACATGCCACCGCCTTGGTCATGCTCATTGCGCGAAGGTATTGGCGTAGCTTCTTTGCGGGTTAACCCACAACACTGGCAACGATCGTGTTCTTCGCAGACAACGTATGGCATTTTTTCTCCGTTCTTGTTGCAATGGGCACAACCGTTTATCCACATCCAAACGCCATTTACCTCAAGCGCATACAGGTGTTTCTCTGGCGGCGTGAGTTTAATTTCAGGATGATGCCAGTCATCACCAAATTCCTGAGTGCTACCATTCCGCATGCGATTCATTCCGGGCTTTAACCGAGGATCATCAATTGGTGCGACAATGATTTCATTTTTATCGGTGCGGTTACTCATGCGCGGCTCCTTTGCGAATCTGGTCAGCAACATAGAGCGTTCCTTTGTGAAACTCTTGGTTGTGCTTCACGTCCATATTCACAGTGTCCTTGAACAGGTTTGCATAATACTCAAGCGCACTGGCCCGCACTTCATCCAGGAAAGCGTCGGTGGCTGGGGTTGGTGCTTGCGGTGATACAGCAATGCGAATGGTTTCTAGTGCCGGGTCTGTATCCACTGTCGGTACCTTGATATAACCCAGTTGCACTCCGTTCATGATGAACGTGCGACGATCATCACATGTCGCCTTCAGCGCCGCATTCTCCACCGCCAGCTCCCTGCACTTGCTCTCGGCGTTAGCGAGCTGTACTGCCAGTTCAGCGTTTTGTGATTGCATTTCAGAGAATATACGCACCAGATACTGCGCATTGCTCTCGTTGACTTTCATGTCACCGGGCAGACATTTGCCACGGAGAAAGCCTTCCATTTCGTAAACATTCATGACGTTTTCTCCTGACAGGCTTTTCTGACTAGTTCAATCCACAGTGGAGCCAGAGTTTCTTCTGCCTTTGCACGGCTACTGGCCGGTCCGTTGAGCTTCACGCTGTAATGGTCATATGGGCATCTGATACCGCCCCAAACCCAGCCAAGATGATTGGGTTTCAGCGAGTACTCGGGCATATTTCCGCACGTAGGGCATCTTGGTAAATCAGACTGCTTCACGGCGACACTCCATCAGTAGTTGATTGAATTGAATTAGCATTGCGTTACCACACCCATAAGGGAGATCGTTAACGCGGTAAGTAGGGACACCGTTGCACATCCCTGATTTCACAACGCGACCAGTGGTATAAAGCTGGGATATTGCGCCTGATACAGCGGGTGTCTTCTTGTTCAGCCCTCTGGCGATGTCACCGCTGGTGGTGTTTGGATGAGCCTGGATGTATTCAAAAACCGTCATCGCGCCGCCTCCCGCCTCGCCGTCTTATTGGCTCGAAGCATTTCTTTAGAGCGACCTGAGATCACAGTCTTCATCAGGAAGAAGCCGCAACGCTCGGCAATAACACCCTGCGTACACATCAGCACCGTATCAACGACGCGAACATGACGACGAAACTCAAAAACTGTGCTGGTGATGATGATGTTTGCCGCCGCGCCCTTGTCCTGGTATTCGATATTCATGAAATAACCCTTGCTATCAGTCGTGCCGTGGCGATGAAGCAATAAAATCCTGCGGTTAAACCAATTCCGGTAAGAGAAGAAAAGAGCAGGGTCCACATCACCAGTTCAGAAACTTTTTTCATGAGGTCACCCCATCAGCCTCGTGACGAAATTCGCGAAGAATTGAGATTATTTCAGCCTGCATTGCTGGTGGTACTTCAATGGTCAGCGCTTCGCCAGAGTCCTCTGCACATGAAGAAATAAGCTCAAGAAACTTTCTTGCTTTTCCGGCATTAAACTGAGGATTGGCTATGCTCTTGGTTATTTTTTTCTTTCCTGCCGCTTCTGCTTTCTTCATCAGCCGGGAGGCTTCTCGGTCTGCGTACACACCATGCTCGCGGGAGATACCGATCGCGATGGCATAATTCATAGAACCATCACGCACGAGCTTTTTGATATACGGGGTACATTCGTGAAGTTGAAGGTGTTGCAGAATATCAGACTCAGAACGTTTAACTTTTGCCGCTATTTCTGAAGGACTCCAGCCCTGATTCTGAAGGCGATGATATGCCGCGCCACGTTCAAGCGGAGTAAGCGCCAATCCTTGCGAACTAGTTACCATGAATGCGATCTTGTCGGCTTCACTACCTACGAAATCTTTGCATTCCAGGCGCACAATGTCGTGGCCCATTTCGATAGCTGCCAACGCACCATGATAACGGTGATGGCCATCGATAACCTTCACACCACGCTCGGTAACTTCCACGGCCAGCGGCGGGATGTATTCACCGGCAATAAACGCATCGCGGAATTCTTCAACATGCGCCCGATTGAGTTCACGAACGTTGTAGCCTTCTTCGGCGTAAATTTTATCCAGCGGAACATTGTAGGTTTTGCGGGTAGTTAACCCGGCGTCTTTATCATTATAGAGCTGGCCTAAACTGGGCATGGTTACTCCTTCATGTAGTGGGAGAGTGCTTTGCTATGCGCCAGCAGGGCAGGCGCATAAAACAACACACGGTGGGATTAAACAGAGCCTTCGTAGATAGGCAGGTCTTCGCCAAGCTGGCTTTCCATATCGGTGACGATCTCCTGGAATGCGTGCTCAACAACTTTCTTCGGTTCGATCAGCTCATACCAGAGGACTAACTGACCATCACGCAGGCGGTAGCGGATACGTGCATCGACCTGGTAAGGAGAGCCGTTGTGGAATGGCGAAATTGCCAGGCTGATTTTTTCCGGCATCTTGGTATTACCAGAACCTGATTTTTCATCGCTGAACTGGAACTGGCAGGTACCATCAGAAAGGCGTTTAACAGACTTAAACTCAGATTTGCGAGTCTCCTGGAATGCCAGAACCATTTCGAGCAGTTCAGTACCTGACGGGCCATGGTATGAATCACTAACCGGCGCAACATTCTGAATATTGTTTTCCAGGAATTCAGCGAAGTTGATCTGGTCCATTTTGCTGCCATCGTTGGCAGTCCATGATTTCCATTCGTCGGAGAACGGGCAGTCATAAACAGCTTTATGTGCAGCCCAGCTCGGATTATCAGCGTTCTGGTGGAAATCCAGCACGGCGACAATGCGCGTTTTAGTTTTATCCGCGAAAACTACAGTACGTTCATCACGGAATCGCTGGATGTAAGCGATCAGCGAACCCGGAGAAATCAGGTTGGCGCTCTGACGAATGCGCGACGGAGCCAGTTGCAGACTTTCGAGGGATTTGACTTCAAAGCCATCGGGTACAACAACTGACGGAATGTCCGTCTCGGTCTTCAGAGTTGCAGAGACCAGATCACGAATGTCGAGCACGGCAGAGCCTTCAATTTGAGACATTGAATATTTCCTTATCAGATTGGAATGGTTTGTTTGGTGGGTATTACTGGGCCAGCTTGATAGGTGCTGTTTGTGGTGCAGGTTCGATAACCTTTAAATCAAGCTGTGTCTGCGCAGGATCGTCACGCAGTAGATCGCCATCGGCGGTTGCAAACATGATGGTATCAGCGCGGTCCAGTTCCGGAATGGTTCGGGTTACTTTTGGCGTGACTTTCATGGTGTTTTCGTCACGGGTATTCAGCATGGCGCAATTGAGCGTGAGAGTAACTGCACCTTTTTTGCCAGTCTCGCGGACTGCTTTGATCACTTCGGCTAACGCTTCGGTTAGTTCAGCATCCAGAGTGCCTTTATTGATATAAGCCAGTTGCTGGCTGAATGGTGTGGTGTTCTTTGTTTCTGACATAGTTATCTCCAGTTATAAACGAGGATCGCCTTTTTGAGTGAGTAACCTGTATAACCAGCTACGCCGCCAGAAATTAGCGATTGTTTTTGGATTACGAACAGCCTGCACACCACGAGTGACGCGCATCAGGTCGCCGTAGTAAAAATTAACGTTACGGAAGGTCATATAAGTCACCATTTGATTAGGTATCCGGCAGGAGTTGAACCCGCGCTGGGTAGGGAGTCCCAGCCGACACCGGAAGCGGACACATTGAATAAAAAGGGCGGCTATCTGTCAGAACATTATCTTCATCCTCCTGTGAGTTGGTTGAAGACCAGATAGCCGCCAAGGCACAGCAACTATTAGAAATTAGTGATTAGCTCACTTTGGTGGTGCGGTGGCCGGTGCTAATCTTCGGCTTGTCTCTATGGACTGCAATTCACCACACCCCAAAGGGAACTATGTTTAGCTAATGAGACGCCTGTCTTTTCACCACTTCAGGCTCGGTGGTATCTTGGTGTTCCCACACAGCCAAGAAGGTAAATTAAATGTCAGTGATTAATGATGATTATTTCCATTTGCTTCAGACAAAAATTGCTGAATTACATGACGTAGCAATGCAAGGAGTTATCAAGCCTGAGTATTACAAAGTCCAAAACAGAACCGTGCTTATATTCAGCCTTGAAGTTATTCTCGAAGAACATCGTAAAAAGTATGGACATTTAACCAATCCGCTAAAGGGAAAATCAGCACTTCACCATATGTTGCTAAGAAAATATAAATGGCCACTTTCCGAAATTAGGTCTTTAAGCCTTCAGGACTCTCTTTTTCTTCTCCAGGAAGAGTTGGCTTTAGAATCACTACCTGAACCAGCTCAGAAGGTTATTCAGATGTTCAGTGCGCACAGAGCTAAAGATTGTTTTGATGAGGTTCTTGAAGATGAGTGGGACCCTGAATTTTACTTAGAAGTTCCAGCGCCGAGGAACTGGTAAGTTCATCTATTCGTAGATTGACATCGGCCAGCGCTTGTTTGAGTAACTCACGTTCAGCGAGCGCTGCATCCAGCATTCTGGAAGCCGTAATTTTCTTTTTCATCCAGTCATAAATCTCTTTGGTGCTGTAGTCTTCAGCCACAATCATTGGTTCATTCTTTTGCATGATGGTCTCCGGGCAATCGTTATTTATAGCTCGTGGATTCAGCCCAACCCCCTCATACAGAAGGGGCTGGAATAAATCATTTTGCGCTTGCACACTTCCCCTGCCAGTGTTCCCCATTCACGCACGAAAATTCGTGGCTAACCCTCACACCGACCGGATCGCACCCGGTGATACGTCGCATAAAGCGCAGGGGTCTAAACAGGTTTCATGTGCTGTTCCGACTTTGCTGATTGTTAAAGAGCGTGCCTGTCTTTTCACCACTTCAGGCTCGGTGGTATCCTTCAAAGCCCTATAACTGAGAAGGAAATCCAAATGACAAGATCAGATGTCATTCTTCGATGCTTACAAAATTCTGGATGTAGTCTTGACAGAGAGGATATTAAGGAGCGAATTAAGCTCGTCTTCTCTGAGTCATTCCCAACAAAAAACTTTTCTAGCTGGGATATCGAAATAAACGAAGACACCGGAAAGCAAATAATCAAAACCGTTGGCCGCGCCTCACAGATCAGAGTTGATTTATTTATCCGCGATCTGTGGGATATCCACTGAGCCGATAAAACTAAAACCGTGCCCATTGATAGTGCGGCCACTTTTATTCGCTTCTCGTTCGAGGCTCTCCCGATCATTCAGGAGGGCTTTGATAACTCCATCCAGGAACAACAGATAGTCTGCTGCTACGGCAGTCTCTGTGTTGAGAAACGCCAGCGGAGCGCCATTCACCAAAAGCTCAATCGTTCGTCCTGGCTTGCTCTTCTGCATAACCACCTCATTAATTGTCAAAATCACATCTGCGAATCATCCGGTTATTCATACGCCACTGGCGGCTACTTCGTGGGCGTCCTGCCTGTTCGCTGTTGTTGATAGTGAGTTTAATCTTTCAAACAAAACTGTCAATAGAATTGTTTAAATAATGAAACAAAATGGGATGGGACGAAAAAAAACCAGCACGAGGCTGGTTTGTTACGAGATGAGTTTTAAATGTTTAAAGCAAATCCATTTCTACGCGTACGCAGACACCAACGATCTCACAGGTAGAGTCTATCTGCATGGGTTGAAAAGCTGGATTCAGTGGCATTAAGTAGATGTTTGGACCATCAATAGCTAATTTCTTGACTGTAGTTTCATTGGTTCCATTAATGCGTGCGACAACGATTCTTCCATTCGTGGCTTCTACTTCAGGATCAACTATGACAATCGAACCATCAGGTAGCGAAATTCCACTGCCAGAAGGTGCAGACATCGAATCGCCTGATACTCGTAAGGAGAATGAATAAGGAGAAACCTTTGCGGTAGTCTCGATCCATTGAGTAACTTCATCCCAATTCCCTTGAATCATTTCTCTCCAGTTACCTGCCTGTACTGATGAAATTAAAGGAACACGCCGCCGCAGGTCAGGGCCTGGTTCCGCATTTCCTGTTGTCTCTTCAATCAAACCGCCTTCAGTTAGCCAGCGTTCGCTTACACCGAGAACACCCGCCAGTTTACTTAAATATTTTGCGGATGGTTCAGTTCCTCCGTTTACCCATTGGCTCACGGTGCCCTTTGACGCGCCAGTAGCTGCCATAAGATGCGTGCTCTTCAGCTTTAGCGCTTTCATACGCCGCGCTATGCGGTCGCTCATGCCTTCAGTGTTCATGTTTAAATCATTAAACAGGTTGGTGTTTAATTTCTTGACTATTTTTAGTTTGAAACGTTAAACTAATTTTCATCATTCTTACCTCGGAGAGGAAAATGTTAAAGCGAGATCTAATCAGTCACTTTGGAACAGCGACAGCTGCTGCAAAAGCACTAGGGGTTTCTAAATCCACGGTAAGTCTCTGGAAAGAAATTGTTCCTTGGCAATACGCACTACTAGCCGAAAAGCAAACAGACGGGGCGCTGACCTTTGACTCTAAGTCATATGACAAGACTAACGAATCCTCAGCGTTACAGTAACCACAGTATCAAGGGGTTAATCGTGGGTAATGAACCTATCTGGAAACAGAAACGCCAGCCAGCCTGGTTGGTAGCAGCGATAAGACGAACTATTGCAGACTTACCTGGTGGATATGAGGAAGCCGCCGAAATATTGGGCTTATACAAATCCGATGACATAACCCCAGCCACTGATCCCGTGCATAACCGACTCAGAGCTAATGGAGATCAAATTTTCCCGCTCGGGTGGGCAATGGTTTTACAAAGCGCTGGCGGTTCCAGCCACATAGCGAACGCAGTGGCTTACCAGTCAAACGGGGTTTTCGTTCCCCTTCCTGAGATGGAAGAAGTTGAGAACGCAGACATCAATCAGCGTTTGATGGAATCACTTGAATGGCTTGGTAAGCATTCACAGTACATCAGAAAAGCCACAGCAGACGGTGTGATAGATGCCGACGAACGCGCGCAAATTGAAGAGAACGGTTATCAGGTGATGGCGAAACTTCAGGAGCATCTGACGTTGCTGTTTCGTGTCTTCTGCGTACCTGACGAGGTTTCGCGACCGCCAGACTAATCAGTCTATGCCCGGCTCACAGACGTGACGCAGGAGGGCTTATGTATCAGGACGAATATTTTCACGTGACTATGCCCACGGTTTTTTCTCGTGAGGACGCCCCGTGGATTAAACAGCAGTTAGCAACACTCCCAGCAGGAATGCGGGAAAAAATCGCGATGGCGTATGCGCAGGCGTACCAGGAGGCGTTCGACGCAGAACCGGTGTCTTTCCGGCAGCAGAACGCAGCACGACGAACGGCAAACCGCCGATTGCGAGAGTTTTGCACGAGATATACCCCAGCGGTCAGGGGATATACCTCGCTCCCACCCAGGGTATGAATTTTTGAAACCGGGTTGGGGGAAAGGGGGCGGTGTTGGGTTTTAGCCCGAAGGGCTGGAACAGCTTTACCAGAAGAGATCGATCTAACAGATAGATCACTGTATGGGGTTAAAACGTCGCTTGGGAATCTAGACGTTTAGCCATCCAAAAGGAGATAAAATGATTTATTCAGACGCTAACGAAAAATGGGCCCCTGTTCCAGTTGAGCTTTATTCAAAAGCTTATGAAGTCAGCAATCTTGGCCGTGTTCGCAGCATTCCGCGCGTGGCTAACTCTGAATATTTTATTCGTCACATTCACGGCGGTTTTCTCAAAGGCCGCATGCGTAAAGACGGTACTAAAACGGTTACGTTGTCCGTCCAGCGTCAGCGCGAGAAGTTTGTCATTGCCGATCTGGTTGCTAAAGCATTCGGGGAGGTATCAACCAATGCTTAACATCCAGCCTCGCGAGAAACAGATCGTCGCACTCAACATGCTACGCGGCGCATGGAAGCAGAATAATTCGTTCATGCTCTATGCCCCGGTTGGTTTTGGCAAAACGGCTATTGCCGCGCTGATCACTGATGGCTTTGTCAGCCGCGAAATGCGCGTAATGTTTGTGGCTCCATATACGGTACTGCTTGACCAGACTGCCACCCGATTCATGGAATATGGTCTTCCTGGTGAAGAGATCAGTTATGTCTGGCGTGATCACCCGTCATATAACCCGACAGCGCTTATTCAGATTGCCAGCGCCGATACACTCATCCGCCGTGAATTCCCGGACAACATCGACCTGCTGATCGTTGACGAAGCCCACCTGAAGCGCAAAAAGTTGCTGGAGGTTATCGACAACCTGACCCGCAACACAAAAACGAAGGTGGTCGGCCTTTCCGGTACGCCTTTCGCTAAGTTCCTGGGCAATTACTATCAGCGCCTGATTAAGCCAACAACGATGAAGGAACTGATCGCGATTGGCGCACTGAGCAAATACGAATTTTACGCGCCGTCACATCCCGATCTCTCTGAGGTGGAAACGTCTTACGTTGCTGGTTATGGCAGCGACTACAAGGAAGGCCAGCTCAGTAAGGTTATGAGTGAAGCCAAACTGGTTGGCGACATCGTGAAAAACTGGCTGGAGAACGGGCAGGATCGCCCAACAATCTGTTTCTGCGTTGATGTGGCCCATGCGAACTTCGTCACGATGGAGTTTTCCCGCGCCGGGGTGACCGTTGAAGTCATGACGGCAAGCACACCACATGAAGAACGTCAGTTGACTATTCGTCGCTTCGAGCAGGGTATTACAAAAATCATCATCAACGTTGGTGTACTGGTGGCCGGGTTCGACAGTGATGTTCGCTGCATCATCTTTGCCCGACCGACTAAAAGTGAAATTCGCTGGATTCAGACGCTTGGGCGTGGATTACGTGCGGCCCCTGGCAAAGATCACTGTCTCATCTTCGACCACAGCGGCACAGTCAACAAGCTGGGTTATCCCGATGATATTGAATACGACTATCTCCCTTCGTCGTCTGACGGTATGGAAGAAGCCCCGCAGCGTGTTACCAAGACCGACGAACCGGAGAAACTGCCGAAAGAGTGCAGCCAGTGCCATTACGTGAAACCTGCCGGAATTTATATCTGCCCGAAATGTGGTTTTAAACCGCTGGCCGGGGAAGACGTTGAAACAGACAAATCCCGTGGACTGACCAAGGTCAGCAAAGCGGAAGTTAAATACACCCCAGAGCAGAAGCAATCCTGGTGGTCTCAGATTCTTTTCTATCAGCGCACCCGCGCATCGCAGGGACGCCCTGTCAGTGACGGATGGTGTGCGCATACCTATCGCCAAAAATTCGGTGTATGGCCGAGAGGGTTACATCACACCCCGCAGCAAATCACACCTGAAGTGACGAATTTCATCAAATCAAAACTGATCGCCTTCGCGAAGCGTAAAGAGAAACAAGGGGAAGCCGCATGAATACCAAACAAGCCGCAATTGGTCGCTGGGGTGAGATATACAAACACTACGGTCTTCCTGGAATTACCGGGAAAAACCACCTTAAAGGGGAATGTCCTCTGTGTGGTCGTAAGGGCAAATTCCGTTGTGACAATAAAAACGGTACCGGGTCATACATCTGCGTGTGTGGCTCGGGCGATGGCTGGGCGCTGCTGACAGCCAAAACAGGGAAAGAATTTAAGGTTCTTGCATCTGAGATAGACAGGCTGATCGGCAATGAATACACCTCAGACCGTACCAGTGTAAACCCGGTACGCACATCGCTGGCGCAGCAGCGTGAGAAGGTAAGCCGTAAATTTGCAAAGCTCATCCCTCTGCGTGGGACCAGTGCAGATAGTTACCTGAAGGGGAGAGGGCTTAACACCCTTCCAGCCGAAAGCGTCAGATTCTGCGACAAACAGCCGGTAGACGGTAAAAACCTCCAGGCTATTTACGCTCTGGCGACGGACGATAAAGGCGAGCTTTGCTACCTGCACCGCACCCTGCTTGACGGGGACAAGAAAGCGCAAACAGGCGGCGCAGCCAAGAAGATGATGAAGCTGCAGGAAGATAGTTACCTGGAGTTTGCTAAATCCGTTGCTATCCGCATGTTCCCCGTATCCTCTACGCTGGGTATTGCTGAAGGTATCGAAACCGCGCTGGCCTGCCATCAGATAACCAAATGTCACACCTGGGCAACGATGAACACCGCTTTCATGAAGAAGTTCCGCGTTCCTGCCGGGGTAAAGAACCTGATTATTTTTGCTGATGCTGACTCAAACGGTGCCGGTCATGCTGCTGCATTTGAATGTGCTGCTGCCAACCTGCATGCGAAGAACGATCTGGAGACTGTATCCGTCCGCTGGCCTGCACAGGGGGACTTTAACGATCTGCTGCTAAGTGGCTCCGAAGTATTCGAATGGGTATTCCACAGGGGGATGAAGCAGTGAAGAAGCCAACCAGACAAAAGTTAAAGGTGTACAAGCCCAAGGTCTGCGCTCAGTGCGGAAAGACATTCACCCCAGATCGTAACCTGCAGAAAGTGTGCGGCCCTCGCTGTGCGATTGACTACAACCGAGCGCTGAAAGCCAGGAAGGCGGAAGCAGAGAGAAAGGTCAGCCTGAAGATTCGCAAGAAGGCACTCCAGCCTCGTGGGTACTTTGTCAGTAAGGCCCAAACGGCGTTTAACGCTTTTATCCGCGAACGTGATGAGGGTAAGCCTTGCCCGTCCTGCGGCACATATCACCCCCCAATGATTTTCGGAGGTCAGTGGGATTGTGGTCATTTCCTCAGCGTTGGGTCACGTCCTGAACTGCGTTTTGAAGAGAAGAACGCTTATCGCCAGTGCAAAGCCTGTAACGGCGGTGCTGGTCGCTTTACCGCTAAAAACAAGACGGTACACGAGCGCTACAGAGCAACGCTAATCGAATGGTTTGGCCTTGAGCTGGTGGAATGGCTGGAAGGGCCACACGAGGCGAAGCATTACACCAGAGAAGAACTTGAAGATATTGCGGCTACCTACCGCCGTAAAACCCGCGAACTGAAAAAGCAGAGGGCAGCATGACATACGACCTTATCTACTGTGATCCACCGTGGGAATACGGAAACAGAATCAGCAACGGCGCGGCCTGTAATCATTACAGCACCATGAGCATGGAAGAACTTAAACGCCTTCCTGTCTGGTCACTGGCTGCTGAAAACGCTGTTCTGGCGATGTGGTACACCGGGACCCATAACCGCGAGGCTGTAGAACTGGCTGAATCATGGGGATTCCGTGTCAGAACGATGAAAGGCTTTACGTGGGTGAAGCTGAATCAGAACGCTGCTGATCGCTTCAATAAGGCATTGAGCGCTGGAGAGCTGGTGGACTTTAACGATCTGCTTGAAATGCTGGACCGTGAAACCCGCATGAACGGTGGTAATCACACCCGCAGTAATACAGAGGATGTGCTGATTGCTACCAGAGGAACGGGCTTACCACGCGCCAGCGCAGCGGTAAAACAGGTTGTGCATACCTGCCTGGGCGAACACAGCGCAAAGCCGTGGGAAGTAAGGAACCGACTGGAACAATTATACGGTGATGTGAAAAGAATCGAAATATTCGCTCGGGAAGAGTGGAACGGATGGGACCGCTGGGGAAACGAGTGCAACAACAGTATTGAAATGATTACAGGCCAGATAAAAGAGGTGAACCATGCAGCGTAATATCCAAATGGTAATGGAGCGCTGGGGCGCTTGGGCAGCAAACAACAGTGAAGACGTTACATGGGCTCATATTGCGGCTGGCTTTAAAGGACTCATACCAGCAAAGACCAAATCCCGCGTTCAGTGCTGTGATGATGACGCGATGGTTATCTGTGGCTGTATGGCCCGACTGAACAAAGGCAATAGTGAGCTTCATGATTTGCTGGTGGACTATTACCTGTTCGGAATGACATTCATGTCGCTGGCAAAAAAGCATAATTGCTCTGATGGTCATATAGGAAAAAAACTACAAAAGGGAGAAGGAATAATTGAAGGAATGCTGATGATGCTTGAAGTGAAACTTGAAATGGATGTCGAGGTGTCATTTATTCCTGAAGGAAAAATTGTTGCGGCTGCATAAAAATAGTTTACGTACGTAAAAATATGAATAAGCTGTTAAGAGTGGTTACTTAGACGCGTACTTAACATCATTAAAAACCTCGCTACAGCGGGGTTTTGTCGTATTTAGGGCTGCCATTTGGCGGCCTTTTCTATTTCAGGCTCTGGGAATCACCCTTACTTTTACCTTTGCATAAGAGCCCAGAAGCCTGATCCTCCTTTCATCACACAGCGCCATCCGAAGAATCGGAGGTGAGAGACCATGAAAATGCATAACGACCCTCACTCCTGGACGGAGTTAATTGAGTTACTTCATAGCTGGTGGCGCGGTGATACGCCAATGGGCGCAGTTCTTTTATCGGTAGCGATGGCTGTACTGCGGATTGCATATGGTGGCGGCGGATGGAAAAAGATGGTGCTGGAAGGGTTGATGTGTGGCGCCATGACGCTGACGGCTGTTTCCGCACTTGAGTATTTCAGCCTTCCGCAGTCTCTTTCCATCGCTATTGGTGGTGCGCTGGGCTTCGTTGGTGTTGAGCAGGTGCGCTCAGTGGCCACACGCGTTTTCAATGTTCGCTTTGGTGGCGACGCCAAGTAAGGGATCCCCATGAACCGACAACAATTTCAGCAGGCGGCTGGTATCAGCGCCGGGCTTTCTGCACACTGGTTTCCGCACATTGATGCTGCAATGAAAGAGTTTGGAATCACAGCTGTCAACGATCAGGCCATGTTCATTGCACAAGTTGGGCATGAATCTGCAGGTTTTACCTCGCTGGTCGAAAGCTTCAACTACTCGGTAGACGGGCTAAAGAAAACTTTTGGTAAACGCCTGACGCCTTATCAGTGTGAAATGCTGGGGCGTGTCGATGGTAAGCAGGTGGCCCACCAGCCGCAAATAGCCAATCTGGTTTATGGTGACCGCATGGGGAATAACAGCCAGGGTGATGGCTGGAAATATCGTGGTCGTGGCCTGCTTCAAATCACCGGCTGCGAGAACTACGCCAAATGCGGAGCGGCGCTGAAGCTTGATCTGATCAGCACACCAGAGTTGCTGACACAGGAGAAGCATGCAGCCCGTTCTGCTGCATGGTACTTCACCTTACGTGGTTGCCTTATGTATTCAGGTGATGTTGTCCGTGTCACGCAGATCATCAACGGTGGCCAGAATGGGCTGGCTGACAGAAATAGTCGTTATAACAAAGCGCGGGCGGCGTTGCTGGTATGACAGCGGTCTTTGCTTTAGTTAAGGCGCGGTGGAAAACAATCATTGTTTTGCTGATGTTGGCTGGCGCGTTTCTTGCCGGGAATGTCTGGAGTGAGCGGGGCTGGCAAAAGAAGTGGGCTGACCGCAATAGCGTGGAATCTTCACAGGAAGCGAACGCGCTGACTGCTGCCCGCTGGATTGAACAAGGGCGCATTATTGCCCGTGATGAGGCTGTAAAAGATGCACAAGCACAAGCCGCTAAATCTGCTGCCACTGCTGCTGGCCTGTCTGCCACTGTTAGCCAGTTGCGCACCGAAGCAACAAAGCTTGCCACACGCCTGGACGCCGCAAAGCACACCGCAAATCTTGCCGCTGCCGTCAGAGGCAAAACAACCGACGCCGACGCCGCAGTGCTTGCCGACATGCTCGGACGCCTTGCAGAAGAAGCTCGATATTATGCTGAGCGATCTGACGAAAGCTACCGCGCAGGAATGACGTGCGAGAAGGTTTACGAGTCAGTGAGAGAGTCAAATAACAATCCTATCGCCTCGAAATAGCGGGGTTTTTTTATGCGCTTCGCACGCGCACCATGAAGAGAGTCTTTCAGTAGTGAGCCTTGGTGATGCCGTTAGGTTGCGTTTACCTCTCGGGCGGCATTGCCGTGCGACAGGCTCACGTCTAAAAGGAAACGCACATGAAGTATCAGCTTGCAAAATTGTATCGCGGTGATCGTTTCTTCGGGTATGGAATAGCCGTAGGTGGTTTGCTTATTGATGGTCAGGTTTCAACGGTGGTAGAAACTGCGCCAAACAAAATGCCGAAAGTAATTGCGACATTTAATCTCAGCAATGAACATTCCGAAAAACAACCACGAATTGATTTAGACAACCAAAGAGCTTCTAACGAATTCCAGATTGTAATCCATCCAGATAAGACATTAACCGTTGAGCAGTTAAAAGAGTTGCGAGAAACGGTGAAAGGTTTTCTTACCAAGCATAATTTGTCTGGTGGTGGCGCATGGACGTCTTTATAAGCGGAGCTTGGTGTAACAATCCAGTCAACCTATCTGGATAATGCCTTTCTTGATGCCATACGCCCGCATGCAGTGGCTGAACTTGATCGCCGTATCGATGAAAAGAAAGTTGTGCTGGTTAATTTGGGAGTTTCCTTCTCTTAATGCGAGTCGTAATAGGGCGGGGAAAACCCCGCCTGAAGCACTTAGAAGCTGCGCGGAGCAGTAGAAAGAATGGATGCCAGCTCTTCCTTCGTTAAATTCCAGCTCCGATTCACAGCGTCAATTTTCTTAAATTCATCAAGCATTGCGTTATAGAGATGTTCTGTATGTGAATGAGTATTGGCGATGGGCTGTTGCTGTTCGGGGAAGCGATCAAATTTCTGATATGCCTCAATGATGCTGAAGTAATCGCATTCATTATTACCGTCGAAACCTGGGAGCTGAATTGCCCCATCATGCACTTTTAGATGATGGTCACGGATTAATTCTTTTTGCTCGTCATCACTAAGTTTCCTGAAAGCATTGGAAAGTCCGCGGTACATATTCAAGACAGCAGTAACAAAATCACGGTCTTCTTTACTTGGTTCGTCAACATCTAATGATGAATATTCTGCCTTGAGAACCCAATCATTACCGGATGACACAGCATATTTAACAAGATGTGGATCAATATCAGTATCGATACCCAAGTGAATGGCAATGTCGCATAACAGAATGGTATTTATTTTATCCTTAATATCCATGAGCTAAACCTCTGAAGTAAAAGAGTAATATCTACACCTGTTAGGTCATGAAGTCTATTGATCTGGCTCACATCTGTAGCAAAACAATTCTATGGAGATTTCAGATGCAGGCCACTTTTGATTTGTGTAAGGGCGTTGCATGCCAGCACTAATTCCTCGCGCCTGTCGCAAGAGAGGTTGTCCTGGCACGACTACGGATCGCTCTGGTTACTGTGAGCGGCACCGCAATGAAGGCTGGCAACAGCATCAACAGGGTAAGAGTCGGCATGAACGTGGCTATGGCAGTAAGTGGGACATCAAACGTGCCCGCATCCTCAAACGTGACAATCATCTGTGTCAGAACTGCCTGCGTACTGGTCGCGCTGTTGCGGCCACCACCGTTGACCATATCAAGGCTAAGGCTCATGGGGGTACCGATGATGATTCGAACCTCGAAAGCCTGTGCTGGCCCTGCCACCGCTCGAAAACAGGGCGCGAGCGCTTCAAATGATAGTAATTATCATCAACATGCATGGAGGGGAGGGGGAGGTCAAATCCCTGTGGCCGGGGGCCCAAAGGACCGCCGCCTAGCCTTTCTTCACATCGCCGCAGGTTAGAAAACTTTTTTTGGGGTCCCCCAGCCGATGATTAATAGGAGTTTTCGATTATGTCAGGACCGCCGAAAACCCCTACCCATCTGCGTTTGGTGAGGGGTAACCCATCCAAACGACCAATCAACAAAAACGAGCCACAGCCACCTAAAGGGGTCCCCCCAGTTCCCAAGCATTTCGACAAGCAGGGGAAGTACTGGTTTAAGCGGATGGCCGAAGAACTTGATGCCATTGGCGTCATATCTCAGCTGGATGCAAGGGCTCTGGAGTTGCTGGTAGAGGCGTATACGGAATACCGCCATCATTGTGAAACGCTGGATCGGGAAGGTTATACCTATGCGGTATACAGCGATGATGATGCTGATGAAGGGAAAGAGCGTGAAATACGCATGATCAAGCCGCATCCGGCAGCCATGATGAAAGCTGATGCCTGGAAGCGACTTCGCGCGATGTTAGCGGAGTTTGGTATGACTCCTTCCAGCAGGTCTAAGGTCAGTAAAGACAAACCAGACGATGATGACCTGTTAAGTCAATTTCTAAATTCGAGGGACTGATGGCTAAAGTTTCTGATGGCATACGTTATGCCGAACGCGTCGTTGCCGGGGAAGTTATCGCCTGTGAATTTGTCCGTCTCGCGTGCCAGCGATTTCTTGATGATCTGAAGCACGGTGAAGAACGTGGCATCTATTTCAGCGAGCCCCGCGCACAACATATCCTCAATTTCTATAAATTCGTGCCCCATGTTAAAGGATCACTGGCAGGCCAGCCGATTGAGCTGATGGACTGGCATGTTTTCATTCTGATCAACATCTTCGGTTTTGTTATCCCCCTGGTAAATGAAGAAACAGGCGAAATTGTGCTGCGTAATGATGGCAGTGGTCGTCCTGTGATGGTCCGCAGGTTTCGCACGGCATATAACGAGGTAGCCCGTAAAAACGCCAAGTCGACATTATCCTCTGGCGTTGGTCTCTATATGGCTGGCGCCGATGGTGAGGGCGGGGCAGAGGTTTATTCCGCAGCGACAACGCGGGATCAGGCTCGCATCGTTTTTGAAGATGCGAAAAACATGGTTAAAAAAGCGAAACCCACACTGGGGCGACTGTTTGAGTTCAATAAACTGGCGATTTACCAGGAGCAGACAGCATCCAAGTTTGAGCCGCTTTCTTCTGATGCCAACAATCTGGATGGTCTCAATATCCATTGTGGCATCGTCGACGAACTTCATGCGCATAAAACCCGTGATGTCTGGGACGTTCTGGAAACTGCAACCGGCGCACGATTGCAGTCTCTCCTGTTTGGTATAACGACTGCCGGGTTTAACAAAGAAGGGATTTGTTACGAGCTGCGCGATTATGCCATTAAGGTGCTGCGTGGCTATAACAGCGAAGTGGAAGGCGCGGTTAAGGATGATACCTTTTTCGCCATTATCTTCACGCTGGATAAGGATGATGATCCGTTTGATGAAACGGTCTGGCAAAAGGCTAACCCCGGACTCGGTATCTGTAAGCGCTGGGATGACCTTCGCCGTCTGGCTAAGAAGGCCAAAGAACAGGTTTCCGCCAGGGTTAACTTTTTCACCAAACACATGAATATCTGGGTGACCGCTGAGTCAGCCTGGATGGATATGATTAAGTGGGAAAAATGTGAGTTCATAGCCCCCCGTCATGAACTGAAAACCTACCCGATGTGGGCTGGCGTGGATCTGGCCCACAAGATTGATATTTGCGCAGCAGTAAAACTCTGGCGGGCAGACAACGGTCACGCGCATGCAGACTTTAAATTCTGGTTACCCGAAGGGCGGCTGGAAAAATGTTCCGCTCAAATGGCGCAGATGTATCGCAAATGGGCTGAGCTTGGGAAGCTGGAACTGACCGATGGTGATGTTATCGATCATGCGCAGATTAAAGCTGATTTTCTGGAATGGATTAGTGGCGAAAACCTGAAGGAAACCGGATTTGACCCTTGGAGCGCGACGCAGTTTAGCCTGGCTCTGGCAGAAGAAGGTGTGCCGCTGGTGGAGGTTCCGCAGACGGTCAGAAACTTTTCTGAGTCAATGAAAGAGGTTGAATCGCTGGTTTACGGCGGGCGTTTTCATCACAGCAATCATCCTGTAATGAACTGGATGATGTCTAACGTCACCGTCAAGCCCGACAAAAACGACAATATCTTTCCGAACAAATCCACGCCAGAAGCGAAAATAGACGGGCCTGCCGCCTTGTTTACCGCAATGAGCCGCATGCTTGTAAACGGCGGCGAACAACAGGACAGCCTCTCTGACCATCTGGAAAGTTACGGCGTCCGTTCATTATAAAGAGGCAGTTATGATCCTGATGATTCTCGCCCCGCTGATCGGGGTGATGGGCGCTATTTTGCTTTCGTTTGGTGTATGGATGATTTATCCGCCAGGAGGCTTAATCAGTGCAGGTATGCTTTGCCTTATCTGGTCATGGCTGGTTTCCCGCACGCTTTCGCTGGCCGGGAAAACATTGCGAGGAGGGACTGACTGATGTTTTTCCCCGGAATGTTCAAAAAAAGTGATGCCCCTGTCACTACTGCGGCAGAACTCGCTGAAGCAGTGGGAATGACTTACGACACCTATACAGGGAAAAGGGTAAGCAGCCAGAAAGCCATGCGGCTTACAGCGGTTTTCGGTTGTATCCGTGTTCTTGCTGAGTCGATGGGCATGCTGCCCTGTAACCTTTACAAGGTAACCGGAAACAGCAAACAAAAAGCGACTTCCGAAAGGCTGCATAAATTACTTACGATGAAGCCAAATGATTACATGACCCCCCAGGAATTCTGGGAACTGGTCATTGTCTGTCTTTGTCTTCGTGGTAATTTTTACGCCTACAAAGTAAAGGCGCTTGGCGAGGTGGTGGAACTTCTTCCCATTGATCCTGGATGCGTGGAACCGAAGCTTAACAGCCAGTGGCAACCGGTTTACCAGGTAACATTCCCCGATGGCTCAACAGATGTGCTTGGGCAGGATGATATCTGGCATGTCAGGACGCTTACCTTTGACGGGCTGGTGGGACTGAATCCTGTTGCTTACGCAAGAGAGGCAATATCTCTGGGAATGGCAACAGAGGAGCATGGTGCGCGGTTGTTTTCAAATGGCGCGGTTACCTCTGGTTTACTCCGTACTGAGCAAACGCTGACCGATGAGGCTTATGCGAGGCTGAAAAAAGATTTTGAGGATCGCCACCTCGGCCTGAGCAACGCGCATAGACCGATGATCCTTGAGATGGGACTGGACTGGAAATCAATGGGACTCAATGCTGAGGACAGTCAGTTTCTTGAGACCAGAAAATTCCAGCTTGAGGAGATATGCCGCCTGTTCCGGGTCCCGATGCACATGGTGCAGAACACTGACCGCTCGACGTTTAACAATATTGAAAACCTCGGCATGGGGTTTATCAATTATTCACTCGTTCCGTATATGACCCGCATTGAGCAGAGAATCAACATCGGGCTGGTGAAGGAATCAAAGCAGGGTGTGTACTACGCAAAATTCAATGCCGGCGCATTGCTGCGCGGGGATATGAAGTCGCGATTTGAGGCGTATTCAACAGGCATTAACTGGGGTATTTACTCACCAAATGACTGCCGGGAACTTGAAGAACTTAACCCACGCGCAGGCGGAGATATTTACCTTACGCCAATGAACATGACGACGAAGCCGTCAGACAGCAGCAAGAACAAAATAACTGAGGAACAACATAATGCCGATGACTAAACAGCGGCTGGATATTCCGCTACAGCTAAAGTCTGTCAGCGACAGCGGGGAGTTTGAAGGTTATGGCTCTGTTTTTGGCGTAAAGGACAGCTACGATGATGTTGTCGTGCCAGGCGCTTTTTCGGCCTCCCTTCAGGCATGGAAAGAAAAGAATGCTCTCCCTGCATTACTCTGGCAGCACCGTATGGATGAACCCATTGGTATTTACACGGAGATGAAAGAGGACGAGGTTGGCCTTTATGTTAAAGGCCGGTTACTCATTGATGACGATCCCCTTTCGAAACGCGCACACGCCCACATGAAGGCCGGTTCTTTAACCGGCCTTTCTATTGGTTACATGCTGAAAGACTGGGAGTACGACCGTGTTAAGGGCGTGTTCCTTCTCAAAGAGATCGACCTGTGGGAAGTCAGTCTCGTCACGTTTCCGTCGAACGATGAAGCGCGTGTAAGTGATGTCAAAAGCGCATTTTCCCGCGGAGAAATCCCTTCTCAAAAAAGTATTGAACGAGTCCTGCGCGATGTTGGGCTCTCACGCACCCAGGCTAAAGCATTCATGGCCGGGGGTTATAGCTCACTTTCACAGCGCGATGTTGATGAAGTGAGTACCGCACTGGATGCACTGAAAAACATCAAATTTTAATCAGGAGTTAATTATGTCAGTTGACGTTAAAGACGTAGAGCAGGTCGCGCAGGAACTGCAGGCGAAGTTTGATGCGTTCAAAGAAAGGAACGATAAGCGCCTGGAAGCAGTTGAACAGGAAAAGGGCAAGCTGGCGGGAGAGGTTGAAACCTTAAACGGCAAGTTGTCTGAACTGGATGAGCTTAAATCTGCGCTGGAAGAGGAACTGAAGCAGGTTAAACGTCCAGCCGGTGGTCCTCAGAGCAAAGCCGCAAGCGAGCATAAAACCGCCTTCATTGGCTTCATGCGTAAAGGTAAAGATGACGGGCTTCGCGAACTTGAGCGCAAAGCGCTGCAGGTTGGTGTGGATGAAGATGGTGGCTATGCCGTGCCGGAAGAACTGGATCGCACGATCCTTAATCTTCTGAAAGATGAAGTGGTGATGCGCCAGGAGGCGACAACCATCACAGTCGGCGGCGCTAACTATAAAAAACTGGTTAATCTCGGCGGTACGGCTTCCGGCTGGGTTGGTGAAACTGATGCCCGACCGGAAACCGATGCGTCTAAACTCGGTCAGATTGAGCCGTTCATGGGAGAAATTTACGGTAACCCGCAGGCGACTCAAACCATGCTGGATGATGCCTTTTTCAACGTCGAAGACTGGATCAACAGCGAACTGGCAATTGAGTTTGCAGAGCAGGAAGAAATCGCCTTTACCAGCGGTAACGGGACGAAGAAGCCGAAAGGTTTTCTGGCATACGCATCCACGCTTGATCCGGATAAGACCCGTGCATTTGGTACTCTCCAGCACATTCTCTCTGGCGCTGCGGCAGGCGTAACGGCTGATGCGATCATCAAACTGGTCTACACGTTGCGTAAAGTGCATCGTAATGGCGCTAAGTTCATGATGAACAACAACAGCCTGTTTGCTATCCGAATCCTGAAAGATTCAGAAGGCAACTACCTGTGGCGTCCTGGTCTGGAACTTGGTCAGCCTTCCTCTCTGGCTGGGTACGGTGTGGCAGAGAACGAACAGATGCCGGATATCGCGGCTGATGCTAAAGCAATTGCATTTGGCAATTTCAAACGTGGTTACACCATTGTTGACCGCATCGGCACCCGCATTCTTCGTGACCCCTACACCAAAAAACCATTCGTTGGTTTCTACACCACCAAACGAACCGGGGGGATGCTGGTGGATTCTCAGGCCATTAAACTGCTGCAGATCGGCACTGGCGCTTAATTCTCTGGGGCTTCGGCCCCGATTTTTCGAGGTGATTTATGCCTGAATTATTGCGTGAACTTAAGTGGTCCCCAGATGGTTGTATTGTTGAATCCATTCCCGCTGGGGTGTATTCGGACGGTGAGCTACCTGCTCGCGCTGAGGAAATTGCTGCCGAACTTCGCATTATTAAATTTGGTGGTGGCGATGTTCATGTCGCTGCAGAGTCAGATCCAGAGCCAGCGGTAACAAAACGCGGGAAAACCAAATGAAGCCATCCATACAAGAGCTTCGCTACCAATGCCACATCGACAGTGATGACGATGCCGAAGATGTAATGCTGGAACTGTACCTTAATGCCTCTCTGAAACATGCCGAAAAAATTGTTAATCGCCATCTTTATGATGACGCTGTTCCGGAAGATGACCCGGATGGACTGGTAATTGATGACGATGTCAAGCTGGCCCTGATGTTGCTGGTATCGCACTGGTATGAGAACAGAGAGCCAGTAAGTCACGACAGCGTCAATACTATTCCATTCGGTGTTGAGGCGATTCTCAAACAGCACCGCAAAAGACCGGGAACGTAGGAGGGATTATGCAGGCAGGTCGATTACGCCATCGCGTTACTATCCTGAACTATGTAGCTGCGCGCGATACAACGGGGCAACTGATTGAAGAGTGGCAGGAGGGGAAAACCATCCAGGCGGAAGTGCTGGGTATCAGTGGCCGGGAGCAGTTGCAATCGGGTGCAGAAACGGCACAGGCAACAATTCGTCTGTGGGTCCGTTTCCGGCGTGATGTGACTGCTGCGTCAAGATTAAAAGTGCTCACGGGGCCATTTAAAGGCGCGGTACTGAATATCATTGCTCCACCCATACCCGACAGTAAAGCCACCAGGCTGGAAATACTCTGTAAAAATGGAGCGGAAAAATGATTGATATCAGTCTGGACTTTTCTGGTCTTGAAGCGATTTCCCGCGATCTGGAATTACTGAGCAGAGCCGAAAACAACAAAGTTCTGCGTGATGCCACTCGGGCTGGTGCTGAGGTTCTGAAAGATGAGGTGATAGCAAGAGCGCCTGAACGAACCGGCAAGCTGAAGAAAAACGTTGTGGTGCTGACGCAGCGATCGCGTAAACGTGGTGATATCTCTTCCGGTGTTCACATTCGCGGGCGGAACATGCGAACGGGTAACAGCGATAATTCAATGAAAGCCAGCGATCGACGTAACGCGTTTTACTGGCGATTTGTCGAAATGGGCACAGTGAATATGCCCCCACATCCTTTTGTCCGTCCTGCGTTTGATACCCGCGAAGAACTGGCGGCACAGGTTGCTATGAAACGCATGAACCAGGCCATTGACGAGGTGCTGAGTAAATGACGGAAGATGACCTTTATCTTTTGCTGAGGCCGCTGGCCGGAGGGCAGGTTTATCCCTACGTTGCGCCGCTCGGCAGTGACGGGAAGCCTTCAGTCTCGCCGCCCTGGGTAATTTTCTCGATTATTACGGACGTGGCCGCAGACGTTCTTTGCGGTCAGGCTGAATCAGGGATATCGGTCCAGGTGGATGTTTACTCACTGACTCTCAAAGAGGCGCGGAATCTTCGTGATATGGCGCTTCAGGTGGTTAAGCCACTCAATCCCACCAATATAAGCAAAACCCCTGGTTATGAACCAGAGAACCGGTATTACCGGGCGACGCTGGAATTTCAGGTCACTGTCTGACAAATCCATTAACTCACAGACCCGCTACGGCGGGTTTTCTATTTTCAGGAGACAAATATGTCCTCACTGTATGAAAAATCGCAGGGTACGAAAATTCAGATCACTTCTGCGCCAGCGACACTGGACACGATTGGCGCCGCAATCTGGCTGGATTTGCACTGTACTATCAAAGAGGTCCAGTTTACTGGCGGTCAGAAGCAGGACATTGATGTCACCACGCTGTGTTCAACCGAGCAGGAAAACATCAACGGCCTGGGCGCTCAGTCAGAAATCTCTATGTCCGGTAACTTCTATGTTAACCCGGCACAGGATGCGCTGCGTGAAGCTTACGATAACGACACCACATATGGTTTTCGGATTGTCTTCCCGTCTGGTATTGGCTTCCAGTTCCTGTCTGAAGTCCGTCAGCACACCTGGTCTTCCGGGACAAACAGCGTGGTGGCCGCAACGTTCTCGCTACGCCTGAAAGGTAAGCCGACGAAAATTGATAACGCACTGCGCCTGACCACCGACCTGCCTGACACCAAGTCAGTTACCTCTGGTTCGGCTTTATCACTGACGGTGGTAGCTGCCGGTGGAACAGCACCTTATTCTTATGTCTGGAAGAAAGGCGGCAGCGCGGTGAGTGGACAGACGACAGCAACGTTCAACAAGGCAAACGCTGCTGCAGGTGATGCCGGTGATTACGTTTGTGAAGTTACCGACGCCTCCACACCTGCTGGAAAAGTCACCTCAGCAACCTGCGTCGTAACGGTAGCGTAATTCATCTTCTTTAATCAGGGATAAAAAATGGCTAAGAGTCTTAAAGAACTGGCGCTGGCTAAAATGTCAGGCTTTCGTCATAAAATCATTACGGTCCCTGAATGGGGCGGTGTGAAGGTTGTTCTACGAGAACCTTCTGGTGAAGGGTGGTTACGCTGGCAGGAAATTGCAAAATCTGGCGCTGATAAAGAAGCCGAGGTGTCTGTATCAGAAAAAGCACACAGTAATCTTTGTGCTGACGTGGTGCTGTTCATTGATGTCCTTTGCGATACCAACAAACAACCTGTATTCAGCGTCGATGAAGAAGAGCAGGTACGTGAAATTTACGGACCCGTTCACTCACGCCTGCTAAAACAGGCGCTTGACCTAATCAACAGCGCGGACGAAGCGCGGGAAAAGTCGCAACCCCCGGCGTAAAGTTTCTGATGGCGCTTGCGCTCCGTATGGGGCGCACGCTCTCAGAGCTTAGGCAGAGCATGACAGCAAGCGAGCTTCTGATGTGGATTGAGTTCGACAGGCAAAGCCCCATTGGCGATATTCGTGGTGATATCCAGGCAGCTCAGATCGTCTCTGCCATCTACGGCTCACAGGGGACGAAAGTACCGCTGGACGATGCGATCCTGCGCTGGGGTGGTGATGAACAATCAGCACCGAAGGACCCTTTTGCAGGGCTTGAGGCTGCATTAACAGCAGCAACTCAGTGACATTTATTCAGTAAGATAATAGGATTTACCTCATTGATGATGTTTAGGGGAAGGTCATGGAAATCTTACTTATTTCAATTGTTATTGGTCTAATACCTGCACTGATTGCAAGTAGCAAGGGGCGCTCTTTTTTGGGGTGGTGGATTTATGGGGCTCTGTTATTCATTGTTGCCTTAGTTCACTCTTTAGTTATTAAAAAAGATGTACAGTTTGAAGAAAAAGAGAGGCTGGAATTTGATGGTATGAAAAAATGCCCGTTCTGTGCTGAATTAATAAAAAAAGAAGCCATCAAATGCAAACATTGTGGTAGTGATTTGTTATCAAGTGATCATCCCACAAAAACCGATGAAGAATATCTTGAGGAAGCCCGACGAAAAGTCTGGGAAAAATAATAATATAAACCGCTTCGGCGGTTTTTTTGTTTCTGGAGAATGAACAATGGCCACCTTGCGAGAACTGATTATTAAAGTGTCCGCAAATTCACAATCTTTCCAGACAGAAATTTCTCGCGCTTCACGTATGGGGCAGGATTATTACAAAACCATGCAGAACGGTGGTCGTCAGGCGGCCGCTGCATCAAGAGAGACGCAGAGAGCTCTAGCAGAAGTAACGAACCAACTTAATTCTGCAAAATCCTCTGCGATGGGGCTTGCTGGTGCTTTCGCTGGTGCATACGCCACCGGTCACCTGATCTCCCTTGCGGATGAATGGAGTTCGGTTAATGCACGATTGAAGCAGGCCTCGCAATCAACTGATGACTTCAACCAGTCACAACGCTCTCTGATGGATATTAGCCAGCGAACAGGAACCGCATTTTCAGATAACGCAAACCTGTTTGCTCGATCAGCTGCATCAATGCGTGAATTCGGCTATAGCTCCGAAGAAGTATTAAATGTTACTGAGGCTATTTCTACCGGATTGAAGCTTTCTGGCGCAAGCACAGCAGAGGCGAGCTCCGTTATTACTCAATTCAGCCAGGCGCTGGCTCAGGGGGTTTTACGTGGTGAGGAATTTAAATCAGTTAATGAGAATGGCGATCGTGTTATCAGGGCTCTAGCCTCTGGGATGGGGGTCGCCAGAAAAGACTTAAAAGCAATGGCTGATGCAGGTCAACTTACTGCTGACAAGGTTGTTCCGGCATTAATCAGCCAGCTCGGATCACTTCGTGAAGAATACAACGCAATGCCGCAGACTGTATCCGCAGCAACGACAAAAATTGAAAACGCCTTTATGGCATGGGTCGGCGGCGCAAATGAAGCAAGTGGTGTTAGCCGGACATTGACAGGCGCATTAAATGGGATTGCAGATAATATTGATGAAGTTGCAACTGCCGCAGGTGTTCTTGTTGCTGTTGGCGCAGCGCGTTGGTTTGGAGATATGGCATCAGGAGCATTTTCAGCAACATCTGGGTTATTAAATGCAGCAAAGAGTGAGATTGCACTTGCTGAAGCACAAGTGAGAGGTACTCAAATATCCACGGCTCGCGCTCGTGCAGCTGTGTATCGGGCACAACAAGCTTTAATTGCTACCAGGGGAACTGATGCTCAGGCAGCAGCGGAGAAAAGGTTATCTGATGCTCAAGCATCATTAACCAGAAATATTTCGGCAAGGACCGCAGCGCAGGAAGCCCTAAATAATGTGACATCATTAGGCTCTCGGTTGATGGGGGGCGCTCTTGGGTTGGTTGGCGGGATTCCTGGTTTGGTTATGCTGGGAGCTGGTGCATGGTACACCATGTACCAGAATCAGGAGCAAGCTCGCCGATCCGCACAAGACTATGCAAATACTATTGATCAGATACGCTCTAAAACAAAAACCATGTCATTACCTGAGGCTTCAGATAATGAAGCCAAGACCAGGCAGGCATTAGACGAGCAAAACCGGCTTATTGATGAGCAGGCAAAAAAGGTTAGGCAGTTACGGGAAGAAATTTCCGGTTACCAGCACATGTTGGCTAACCCTGGTCCTACAGTTGCAGGTTACATGGTTAACCATCTTAAGAGCATAGATGATGCCACTCGAGGTCTTTCTGATGCCACTAATGCTTTAGCTATTGAGCAAGAACGCCTGGCACAGATGCAGGCTAAATCGCAGTCTATTCAGGAGGTTCTTGAGGGGGTAGAGCATCGTCGTATTGCGCTTATACGTCAGCAGGCAGCAGAACAGAATTCAGCCTATCAGTCATTATTAATTATGAACGGCCAGCATACAGAGTTTAACCGTCTGCTAGGGTTGGGAAATGCACTGCTTATGTCTCGCCAGGGACTGGTTAACTCTCCGTTAAGGTCACCTCAGGCTGACCTAAATACTAAACAGGTGGATGCGATTGAAAAAAGTAGGCGTGAACTTGAATTATCTCGCCGTAAAGGTGAGGAGAGAGAACGCCTACGATTAAGTTATTCTGCTGATGATCTTGGCTTCGCTTCTAATGACCCTCGTTACCAGACCAGCCGTCAGGAGTTAATTAACAATGGCTTAGAAGAGTGGCGGAATAATCAGGCTAATAAACCGCAAAAGAAAGGACCAAAGAGCGATGCAGAAAAGGCGGTAGATACCTATGACCGTTTAATTAAGCAGCAAAAAGAGCAGATCGCGCTTGAAAGCCAAAATACTGAATTAGCGAAAGTTAAATATCAGGTTAGTCAGGGGGAACTCTCGACATTAAGTCAGTCGCAAAAAGCCGAATTAATGCGCAATGCTGCACTTATTGATCAGGTTAAACTACGTGAACAATTGCGTAATTACGAGGCAAACTTAGCTGATAGCAACGCCAGTTCACGCGCCGCTAATGATGCGGAGTTGCTTGGTTATGGTCAAGGCACCCGTTTCCGAGAGCGAATGCGGGAACAGTTCAATATCCGCAAAGAGTTTGAAGAGAAGAATACAGCCCTGTTACGCCAACGCCAGGCTGGTGAAATTGACGAAACGTTTTATCAGGAGGGGCTGGCTCTGAATAAACGATATCTCGATGAACGGTTACGAGATCAGGAAGCTTACTACTCAGCTTCTGACGCTCAGCGCAGTGACTGGACAACGGGTATGCGTGAAGGTTTTGCAAACTGGGCTGACACTGCTTCTGATTATGCATCTCAGTCTGCCGACCTGGTGAATAACGCAATGTCCGGGCTGGTGGGTAACATTTCTGATGCACTGGCCGGTAATAAGGTTGACTGGGAAGACTGGGCTAGTTCGGTGCTTCAGTCTATGCAGAAAATTATCCTCAATGCGATGCTGGTGGATTCTTTACGCTCTGCCAGTAACAGCGGTTTTTTCAGTTCAATCGGTGGCATGTTTGGGGCGGGGGCTGGCGCTGCATCTGGCAGCACTCCTTCTGGCGCTTATAACTCGGCCGCATCTGGCATAAAGCTGAATGCGAAAGGTGGCGCATATGCTTCTGAAAGCCTGAGCGCTTACAGCAACAGTATTGTTAGCACACCGACATATTTTGCTTTTGCAAAAGGCGCTGGGCTTATGGGAGAAGCGGGGCCGGAAGCCATTATGCCCCTGACACGATCAGCTGATGGTTCGCTAGGTGTTCGCATGGTTGGTAGTCCGGAGTCCACGTCAGGTGGCGGTGATACGATTATTCATCAGCACTTCAACATATCTGGTAACGGAGACGCTGCACTGAAGCAGGCTATGCAGGAAGCTGCACGACAGGGAGCTAACGACGGTGCGAAACAGGCGCGTCAGGATTTGCTTCAGGACTTCTCTAATAGAGGTCAGGCAAGGCGATTGCTTGGCGTGTAACCATTATTAATATTCATTAAGCCGAAAGGCAGGAGACAGTTATGACTTTAGAAGAACGAGTTGAAGTGCTGGAAAAGTCGCTTTTGCGTATGCGCCAGGCCAATAATGAGATTAACTGCGCGATTGATGAACTCAGTGCTTCTGTTCGACAGCAACTGAAAGTTAATGATAATGGACTTCAGGAGCGGGGCGACAAAGTTACATTAGCAGATGGCGGTATTACTGTTCATCTTAAAGGGGGAGGGGTTATTGTTATTAACTGTTTTAGTTCCCCTGTAAGCGAATCAGATAAATTACGCCAGGCAATGGAGAAAGCCGCTACTGCTGGTGCGGAGGCGGCTATGAAACAAATACATCAAGACTTTATTTCTCGTGGACCACTACGCCGATTACTTGACTGAGGCGGAATATAATCCATTGAGGTACTGATTAACTTCTTTTTCAAGATCCACGAGAGTGCGACTCTTCGCATCCTTAATGTATATATGATTGGTGATGCTTTCTCCGTGCTCACCATAAACGGTAAATCTGACATTTGGATCCCCGGCTTCTGGTTCGTAATCACCTGGCATTCCAATGTGTAGCAGTTGCACTTTAGACAGGTAAAACTTCATTTTATTTCCTTATCCAGAGGTAATCAGCTATCCCTCCTTAATCTGAGTGCGTCAATGTCCCACCACTGACGGGCTGAGTAACAACCATAACCAGGTATGTAAATCAGTAACATCCTGACAAATGATCAGTAGCGCCGCCGTGCGCAGAATAATGCAGGAGAATCTATGGCTGTACTCGAATGGCCGGAAGATGTCTGTCCCGCGTCGCTGACCTGGCGACCAGAAAGTAATACCAAAACCTTTCGTTCCCCCTTCAATGGCTCATCGCAGACAGCACGCTTTCCCGGTACCCGCTGGGTCTGTTCCCTGACCTTTAATAACCTGACAGATGAAAAATCCAGACGTATTGATGCTCTGGTGGCTTCACTCGATGGCGAGTATGGCAGGGTAAAAGTTCGTGACTGGGGGAGAAGTGGCAGAACACCTGCTGGAACGCCAGTTGTTGATGGCGCTAATCAGACCGGAACCCAGCTTCAGAGTAAGGGCTGGACACCAGGAACGGTGGTGCTCAGACAGGGCGATTATTTCACTGTTAACGACGAGCTAAAGATGGTTACAGCCGATGTGACGAGCGCGGCGAACGGTACCGCAATGATTGCATTTGCGCCGATGTTGCGTAGCTCCCCACCTGCTAATGCGGCCATTGAAGTTGCGAAACCCTACGGCATTTTCAAACTGAAGGATAACCAGCAGGGTGCCGGTAACCGTGTGCCGGGTGTTTTTACCAGTTACACGCTGGAGCTTGAGGAGGCATTTTAATGCTGTATTCCCCCTTTTCTGACTCGATGGTGGAATGGTTATCCCGCGACAGGGTGACAGTTGCGATTGCCGCTAATATTCAGTTTGAATCCGGCACCGTCTATGTGCATTCCGGCACAGGGACGCTGGTTCTCGGCGGCTATGTTTATTACGGCATGGGGCGCATGGGCTCCGTTGATGATGCCAGTGAAACCAGCACGACAAGCCCAACGCAGGTCAAAATGACCCTTTCTGGTCTGGATATGGCCCTCTTTGCCACCACGCTGAATGAGCGCTGTGTGGGAAGAAACGCCGAAATTTACCTGGTGGCCATGGATGATAGCGGCGTTGTCCAGGTTGCCGATCTCCTGTTCAAAGGGCGGGTATCCAGTACGGGGGCGACAGCCGGAGAGACGAACGCCCTGCAATACACCATCAGTAATATTTTTGAAGACTGGCAACGTCCTTTTCCCGATCGTTATACCGATGAATCGCAACAGGCCGCTTATCCCGGCGATCACATATTCCGTTATGTGGCGCAGATGGCTGAACGTTCAATTTACTGGGGCAATAAAAAAGATGCACCAGGATTTACCTATAAGTGAGGAAGCATGAAGCATCCGGACTGGCATAACAGATTAATCACCGTAATAAGGGCCGCTGAAAAGCGGCCTTTTTTATGGGGTAGTCATGACTGCTGCCTGTTCGCGGCTGACTGTGCTCAGGCCATGTGCGGCGAGGATTTTGCGGCGGGCTGGCGCGGAACCTACGACAGCGAACATGGGGCAAAAAAGGCGATATTGCGCGGTGGTGGCTCGCTTGAAAAGGTGCTGGCCCGGTATCTCGATGAAGTACCGGTGAAGCTGGCGCAGCGCGGGGATGTTGCCGTGGTTGAAAATGCGGGATCGCGGTGTGCCGGGGTGGTTTATTCCGGCGTTGTATGGGTGCCTGGCGAAAATGGTCTTGTCAGTCTGAGGGTTAAGCCGCTGAGTGTCTGGAGGGTGCGTTAATGCCTGCTGCTATTCCTATCATTGCGACCGTTGCTGCGGGTGCTGCCGCCTCATATCAGTACTACGGGATCGCAATGGCTATCACCGTAGCCGCTCAGGTGGCAACTCAGGCGCTGACCAAAAAGCCATCACTGGATTCCTACCGTGACACATCGGAACGTAAACAGGTCCTTCGTGCCGCAGCCAGCGCCAAAACGGTTGTTTATGGTCACACCACGACAGCGGGAACATTGTTCTTTTCAGAGGAAGAGTCGGGGCAACAGGATGACGGTGAAATGCTGCACCTGGCTGTTGCGCTGGCGGGTCACTCATTATCCAGCATTGGAACCGTCTGGCTGGGTGACGAACCGATCAGCAGTTTTCCGGAGAATGCGTCTTTTGAACTGCATACCAATCGCCAGACGGTGGACCCTTACATGCTGGAAAACTGCCCGTCATGGAAAGAAGACATGATAGGGAAAGGGATCACCTGGCTGCGCGTATCCCTGAAGTTCAACGCTGAAAAATTCCCGGCAGGTATCCCTAACATCAAGGTCGAAAAACAGGGGCGGGCTATTTATGACCCGCGTACCGGGTTGACTGGTTACAGCAATAACGCGGCGCTGGTTATTCTGGACTATTACCGCAATTACCTGAAAGTACCCGACACCGATATTCTCTGGGACCAGTTTAAGGAAGCGGCGAACATCTGTGATGAGGATGTGATTACTGGTAGCAATACAGTTGAGAAGCGCTACACGATTAACGGTGAGTTCGATCTCAGTGAAAACAAAGTCAGTATTCTGGAAGGGATGCTGGCAGCTTGCGCCGGGGATGTAACGTATACCACGGGCAAACATGGCCTTCTGGTCGGGGCGTATTACGGACCCGCTACCGAAGTGATCACTGAAAGCCAGCTGGCCGGTGATATCGAAATCATGCCGGAAGTATCTCAGGCGGAACGTGTTAACACTATCAAGGGGACATTTGTCGATCCGCAGCAAGGCTATACCGAAGCGGATTTCCCTTCTGTGTCTGTCAGTGAATGGGTGACGGAAGACGGCGTGGAAATATCGCAGGATATGAAGCTGCGATTTGTGACCTCTGAATTTCAGGCCCAGCGTCTGGCAGACGTGAAGTTAAAGCGCACCCGTATCGCCAGAACCATGAACGTTACGTTAAACCTGAGCGGGTACCGTTACCGCCCGGGAATGTATGTGAAGGTGAATTTCCCGTCTATCGGTATCGTGAATGTTGAGATGCGGGTAACTGACTGGAAGTTCGGTGTTCAGAATGGCGTGCAACTGACACTGAAGCAAGAAACCGCAGATGTCTGGGGGGACGCCATAGGTAAACCGATCGAGCGCCCGCCATTCACTCAGTTGCCATCCGGTGGGGTGGCGCAGCCGCAGAATCTGAAATACACCGTGGAGGAAATTGGACAGGTTGTACAGGGCATTCTGTCATGGCAGAACATCGGGCAGGTGGTCTACAACAAGGTGGTCATTCGCCGCAATGGTCAGATGGTCATGTCCGTCCAGGTTCCGGGGACGTTCACGCGTCTTACCGGGTTACCGAAAAATACTTACACAGCCCACGTTATTGCCGTAAACCAGATGGGGGCAGAATCGCCAGAAGGGTATCTGGAATTCAGCATTGAAGCCCCGCCAGCACCTTCCCATGTTGATATTGAGCAGGGATTCTTTGCCGTTACGCTGATCCCGCGTCTGGCGGCGATCACTAATGTTTCCACGCAGTTTGATTTCTGGACGTCAGGAGAAACGAAGCTGCCTGAAGCCTCAACAGCCACCGTGGAAGCGAATGCCAGCCGTGAAGGGATGGGAACCACCTGGACCAGCAATCAGCTACAGGTTGGACATACCTATTACTGGTATATCAGGACAGTTAACGCCTTTGGTGCATCCGGTTTTGTCGAAGTACCGGCGCTGTGCTCTATGGACACTGGCAGTCTCACAGACCTCATTGATGATGCGGTTCAGAAATCAGATGCGTTCCAGAATGTTAAGGCCGGTGTCGATACGAACCTGGAAGGCATTATGGAAAATGCGCTGGCAAATCATGGCACTGTTGAACACCAGTGGGTTCAGTATGGCGAAGTTCGCGCTGACATTTTGGTCGTAAAAACTACGGTGGCCACCGCCGAGCAGGGGCTCGCTGACCTGTCCACTTATGTTCAGGCTTCCATTGGCGATTTGAATAGTGATGTCAATTCTCTGACGTCCGCTGTTAACCAGAAGATGACCGCTGAGGTCAACAGTGATGGCACAGCTAAAGCATCTTATACGCTGGACATGGGTATAGTGCGAAATGGTGTTAAATACAATACTGGTTTCGGTATGTCCATCGAACCTGATGGAAACAGCTATAAATCCACGGTTGTATTTGCCGCCGATCAGTTCGGTATTTATTCTGGAAGTGATCCGGGGAATTACACTGCTGCATTCTTTGTCTATAACGGACAGGTATTTATCCGTGATGCGCTAATTCAGGATGGCAGCATTACCAATGCCAAAATTGGCAACTATATCCGGTCCACATCTTTCGTTTCTGGTCCTTTAGGGGCAGGGTGGAATATCGACAAGAACGGAAACTGCGAATTTCATGGGCAGTTTTATGCGAACAGCGGCCAGTTTGCATTTAACGGTACGAATAACACTGTTGTTATCAACGGCGATGGAGTAACAGTTAATCTTCCTGGTGGTGGACGGGTTGTCGTCGGGAGGTGGTCATAATGCCGGAAGGGATATTAATCGACTACAACGATGGCCGTCCGGCAATGGCAATTACTGCGGGGCTGCGTGCCCCCAGTTTTTGTACATCCTTCTCGGGCTGGTCATCTCAGTCAATGCAGTACCCTGTCAATACGCCACTCGTTCCTGGTTCACAGGCTATCGTTGTGCCAACGAACCCCATTTACATCTATTCCTTTGCTGAATTTGATGTGGCCATTATGACGGGGGTCACCCGAAGCGGGGACTCCGGGGTCATCATTGGCGCAGAGACCATCGGGGGTAAGGCTCTTACTCCGGACTGGTCTGGTTATGTCATGGAGCTGCTGCCTGCGGCGACATATAACGAAGGATTACTGGTTTCAAACTCGACTGACTTCACCGCTATATCCAATCAGGCCGCGCTGATGACCTGCGCTTATTCCGGGCGCATTACTGTTAGCGGCAGCGCGCCGCTTCCGGTGGGCGGTATTCCTTTCGGTAAATGGGATAACCCGAATGTGTCGGTAGGGTTTGATGGCGGCAACATCATCGTTCGCGATATTTCCTACACAGGGCGGGACGATGTGGCCGGAACGGCGACGATTGACCTTGTGATATTCAATCAGACAGCACCTGTCGGCGGCGACGGTATCACGATGACCAACGCCGCAGGCCAGGTCACATTCTCCACGCTGAAACGCCCCTTTGTATATGACCGCCAAATTCAGATTACTGACGCCTTTCAGGACATTGGCGGTGGATTCTGCCAGATAGTCTATACCGGCGTTCAGGTACGCATGCTCAGCGGATGGGGAAATATCAGAACTAAAGGGGTGGTCATGTCAGGCGGTAGCGTCAGGTCGGCCTACAACAAAGTGTTTGCGAATCGCAACTCCGGTTCATGGGATATGACCCGAAACAGAAATATCGCCATGCCCATTCTTATTCTTCCGAACATGTACTGAGGAAAAACTATGTCAGCAGGAACCTTAACCCTGACGAATAACTCTGCTGCAGTCGCTGGCAACGGGACCGCGTTTACCACCGAGGTGGCGGCCGGAGATTTTATTGTTGCCACTGTCGGCGGCGTTCCCTATACGCTCCCGGTTAAGTCCGTGGAAAGCGGTGTCGCACTGACGCTGGTCAGTAACTTTACCGGACCAACACAATCTGGCGCGGCCTGGTCAGCCGTCCCCCGCGTTGCCCTTAATATGGTCACCGCGGCTCTGGTTGCTCAAAGTGCAGAGGCGTTGCGGGGGCTGAATTACGACAAACAGAACTGGCAAAGCATTTTTAGCGGTAGCGGGAACGTCACTGTTAAGTTACCCGACGGTAGTTCCTTTACCGGACCTGCCTGGGGAGGCATTACTACAGTACTTTCAGAAAAGGCAGATAAGACAGCGCTTGACGCCTATGCAGGTAAAGGTGAAAACAGTGATATTACAAAACTATCAGGTCTCACGACGCCTCTTTCTGTTAAGCAAGGAGGTATTGGTGCATCAGATGCGGCCGGGGGACGCGCAAATATACTTGCTGCACACAGACAGAATAGTTTTACGACGAGCATTAGCTCACAGGTGTTGTCCGGCGCTTCGTTAGTAAGAAGTCCGGGTGTCTGGACATTGAATAACAGTTCAGCCTATCCCACAAATTTTGGTACGTTGTTAACCTACTCCAATGGGCCAGAAGATAATACCAATACTGGAGTTGGCCTCTGGTACACCATGCTGGTGTTAGGGCATAACCGAAAAGTATGGTTTTCCGCGAATGTTAACGGAACCGCCACCCCGTGGGATGTATTTTATACAGCAGGAAATACGACTGTTGACTCAAATGGCAATCTTAAACCGGCTTCTCCAGTCGTTAAAATTAAGGGGAATGGGGCAGCAGAGATAAATGACGAATCTGAAGGCGTGGTGGTTGAGCAATTAGATACAGGGATATATAAAATATCGGGCGTCCTTGGTTTTAATTCTGATCCTATTTGGGGTGGTGTTGATGGTGGGATTGTTATCCCAACCAATGGGAATGGACTTCCTTTGTTGTGGGTTGACTACGAAATTGAACCTGATGGTGACATTACTATTCGCACGTTTCATCGCACACACAGAAATGCGCCAGAATATGCCAGAAACCTGATTGGTATTAAAAATGACGATGGTTCATTTACCGAAACGGTTAAAGATGGCGACCCGGTGGATATCCCGGCTGGTCGCTGGATAGATTTGCGTGTTGAGATGCCGCAAAACAGCATCTGGAATCAGAAACAGAAGGATATGCTGGAGGCGATGGAAAAAGCTGAATATGAGTGTCAGCAAAATCAGCAGGATGCTCAGGTGTAAAAATGATGGTTGCCGCAACCACACCGTATGCAAGAGCATGATTGCGGCCGACTGGCGAACGTTCGATAGTGCGAGTATTGAATGATTGCCAGTCACGGCGGATTGTACTTAAGCAATATGACGGTTCAAGGCGTTTAATCTGAAACCAGCCATATATCAGCCTCTTCAAACATTTCCTGAACAGTACGACTTATCTGTTCCTTCTCGTGCTTGCTGGCGTCAGTGTTGATCGCCGGCAGTGTCATCATCGGTTTAACCCGAACATCAGCATCGGGGAAGATCCGGTGAATCCTCCTGGTCAATTCGCCCAGAATGATATCTTTTGCACCGGGCAGGCCATCAAAATTCCTTTTGTCATAAACGAGTTCTACGAACATTGCTTATTGCCTCTTTACTGGATGGATATACAGTATTTATACTGTGTTTTTATCCGGTATTCAAGAGAGGGC
>OKES01000066.1_pt1 | contig 48471 bp, 48 predicted proteins | sample 1611001 | NCBI WGS metagenome assembly OKES01 (sample SAMN04436703, study PRJEB24849) | human gut metagenome | biome: human gut; feature: NICU; material: stool | host: Homo sapiens | place: USA: Saint Louis, MO | collected 2010-08-11
GACCACCGAGATCTACACTCTTTCCCTACACGACGCTCTTCCGATCTTATCGACTCCTTTTTAGCACCAGGCCACGTCAGCATGGTGATTGGCACAGATGCCTATAATTTCATTGCTTCAGACTTCCATCGTCCGTTAGTGGTCGCCGGTTTTGAACCGCTCGATCTCCTGCAAGGCGTGGTGATGTTAATTGAGCAGAAAATTGCCGCGCACAGCCAGGTAGAAAACCAGTACCGCCGCGTGGTACCGGATGCCGGTAACGCGTTAGCGCAACAGGCCATCGCCGAGGTGTTCTGCGTCAATGGCGACAGCGAATGGCGTGGTCTGGGCGTTATCGAATCCTCTGGCGTTCACCTGACGCCTGACTATCAGCGCTTTGATGCCGAAGCCCATTTCCAGCCAGCGCCGCAGCAGGTGTATGACGATCCGCGCGCGCGTTGTGGGGAAGTACTGACGGGCAGATGTAAACCACATCAGTGCCCATTATTTGGCAAAACATGTAACCCGGAGACAGCGTTTGGCGCCCTGATGGTCTCCTCAGAAGGCGCATGTGCCGCCTGGTATCAGTATCGTCAGCAGGAGTGTGAAGCATGAGCAGCGTACAACTCGCCCACGGTAGCGGCGGTCAGGCTATGCAGCAGTTGATCAACAGTCTGTTTATGGAGGCATTCGCGAATCCGTGGCTGGCGGAACAAGAAGATCAGGCACGTCTGGAACTGGCGCAACTGGTCGCTGAAGGCGATCGTCTGGCGTTTTCAACCGACAGCTATGTTATCGATCCGTTGTTCTTCCCGGGCGGTAATATCGGCAAGCTGGCTATCTGTGGTACGGCTAACGACGTGGCGGTCAGCGGCGCGATCCCGCGCTATCTCTCCTGCGGTTTTATCCTCGAAGAAGGTTTACCAATGGAGACGCTGAAAACCGTCGTTAACAGCATGGCGGCAACCGCGCGCGAAGCGGGTATCGCCATCGTCACCGGTGACACCAAGGTTGTACAGCGCGGCGCGGCAGACAAGCTTTTTATCAACACCGCCGGAATGGGCGCGATCCCCGCCAACATTCACTGGGGCGCACAGACCCTGAGCGTGGGCGATGTGCTGCTGGTCAGCGGTACGCTTGGCGATCACGGCGCAACCATCCTTAACCTGCGCGAACAGTTGGGTCTGGATGGCGAACTGGTCAGCGACTGTGCGGTATTGACGCCGCTTATCCAGACGCTGCGTGATATTCCTGGCGTCAAGGCGCTGCGTGACGCCACCCGTGGCGGCGTGAATGCAGTAACGCATGAATTTGCCGCATCATGCGGGTTTGGCATTGAGCTGTCTGAAGCGGCCCTGCCCGTGAAGCCCGCGGTGCGTGGCGTTTGCGAGCTGCTGGGTCTGGATGCGCTCAACTTTGCTAACGAAGGCAAGCTAGTGATTGCCGTTGAACGCCAGGCCGCTGAAACCGTACTTGCCGCGCTGCGCGCGCATCCGTTAGGACGCGATGCCGCAATGATTGGCGAAGTGGTAGAACGCAAAGGTGTGCGTCTGGCCGGACTTTACGGCGTGAAACGAACCCTCGATTTACCACACGCCGAACCTTTACCTCGTATATGCTAACTGCCCATTAGCAGCAACGTGTAGGCCGGATAAGCGAAATCGCTATCCGGCAATAATTTACGACTTATACCTATAATTCATTTACCGTTTTCGCACCGTTCTGCGGTGCTTTTCCTGGAAAAGCAATATGTCGTATACACCGATGAGTGACCTCGGACAGCAAGGCCTGTTCGATATTACTCGTACATTATTACAGCAGCCCGATCTCCCGTCTCTTAGCGAGGCGCTTTCGCAGCTGGTCAAGCGTTCAGCGCTGGCCGACTGTGCGGCTATTGTCTTATGGCAGGCACAAACGCAGCGTGCGCGTTATTTTGCGACGCGTGAAAATGGTAAACCCATCGATTATGAAGACGAAACGGTACTGGCCCATGGCCCGGTACGCCGTATTTTGTCTCGCCCCGATGCGCTGCACTGCAACTATCATGAGTTTACGGAAACCTGGCCACAGCTGGCTTCAGGTGGACTGTATTCTGAATTTGGCCACTACTGCCTGCTGCCGCTGGCGGCAGATGGGCGCATCTTTGGCGGTTGCGAGTTCATCCGTAACGAGGATCGTCCGTGGAGTGAAAAAGAATATAACCGTCTACAGACCTTCACCCAGATAGTCGGCGTCGTTGCTGAACAAATTCAAAGCAGGGTCAGCAACAACGTCGATTACGATCTGTTGTGCCGCGAGCGTGATAACTTTCGCATCCTGGTCGCCATCACCAATGCGGTACTCTCCCGCCTGGACATTGACGAACTGGTCAGCGAAGTCGCCAAAGAGATCCATCACTACTTCGACATTGATGCCATCAGCATCGTGTTACGCAGCGATCGCAAAAACAAGCTCAGCATTTATTCCACCCACTATCTGGATGAACATCATCCAGCGCACGAACAAAGTGAAGTGGACGAAGCGGGCACGCTCTCTGAACGCGTTTTCAAAAGCAAAGAGATGCTGCTGATTAATCTGAGCGAACGCGATACGCTCGCCCCTTACGAACGGATGCTGTTCGAAACCTGGGGCAACCAGCTACAAACCCTGTGTCTGTTACCGCTGATGTCCGGCAATACTATGCTCGGCGTACTCAAGCTGGCACAGTGCGAAGAGAAAGTTTTCACTACCGCCAACCTCAAGCTATTGCGCCAAATTGCCGAGCGTGTGGCAATTGCCGTGGATAACGCGCTTGCCTATCAGGAGATTCACCGCCTGAAAGAACGTCTGGTAGATGAAAACCTGGCGCTGACAGAACAACTCAACAATGTAGAGAGTGAGTTCGGTGAAATCATTGGCCGCAGCGAAGCGATGTACAGCGTACTCAAGCAGGTCGAAATGGTGGCGCAAAGCGACAGCACCGTCCTGATTCTGGGTGAGACCGGAACGGGTAAAGAGCTGATCGCACGGGCCATTCACAACCTGAGCGGACGTAACGCCCGTCGGATGGTGAAGATGAACTGTGCGGCAATGCCTGCCGGATTACTGGAAAGCGATCTGTTTGGTCATGAGCGTGGCGCGTTTACCGGCGCCAGCACGCAGCGGATTGGTCGTTTCGAGCTGGCAGATAAAAGTTCGCTGTTCCTCGATGAAGTTGGCGATATGCCGCTGGAGCTTCAGCCTAAGCTACTGCGCGTTCTGCAAGAGCAGGAGTTTGAACGTCTGGGCAGTAATAAGCTGATCCAGACCGACGTGCGCTTGATCGCCGCTACCAACCGCGATCTGAAGAAGATGGTCGCCGATCGCGAATTTCGTAACGATCTCTACTATCGACTGAACGTCTTCCCGATCCATCTGCCGCCACTGCGCGAGCGCCCGGAAGATATCCCGCTGCTGGTGAAAGCTTTCACCTTTAAAATTGCTCGCCGGATGGGGCGCAATATCGACAGCATTCCCGCCGAGGCGCTGCGTACGCTGAGCAGCATGGAGTGGCCGGGCAACGTGCGCGAACTGGAAAATGTGGTGGAGCGCGCGGTTCTGCTTACCCGAGGCAACGTGCTGCAGCTGTCCCTTCCGGATATTGCCCCTTTGATGCCGTCTACGCCTCCGGTGGCAACCGAAGTCGCACAGGACGGCGAAGATGAATACCAGTTGATTATGCGCGTATTGAAAGAAACCAACGGTGTGGTTGCCGGTCCCAAAGGCGCGGCACAACGGCTGGGGCTGAAACGTACAACGTTACTCTCACGCATGAAGCGATTGGGTATTGATAAGGATGCACTGGTTTAACGGTTCGCCCGATGGCGCTTTGCTTATCGGGTCTATCCACTGGTGCGTTTGTATTTGTAGGCCGGATAAGGCGCAGCCGCCATCCGGCATAGAATTGTTACATTACTTCTTGCGCTGATATTTCTCTGGCAATTCCGGGACAGGGCGTTTGTCATCAATCAGATGACGCACGGTCAGAATCGGATGACGCCAGAGCATTCTTGGCCCAGCCCAACGCATAATTTGCTTCATCTCTTCGCGTTTAGCAGGTTGATAGCAGTGCACCGGACACTGCTTGCAGGCCGGTTTTTCCTCGCCAAACACGCACTTATCCAGGCGCTTTTGCGCATAGGTAAATAACGCATCGTAATGCCCCGGCTCGTCTGAAGCCTGCGGACACTGGCGCTCGTAGAGTGAGATCATTCTCTGGATCGTCATTTTTTCACGTGCAATACGTTTGCCGGACATAATGCCTCCACAATTAAGTTGCATAAATAATACACCTTAACCATAGAGGCAACCAATAGCCGTTAACAATTCCAGGAAGAATGACTAAATTGCCCGGCGTTTATAAGGACGGTAGTGCGGTAGCCAAAAGTTATCGTTGATGCTCTGCAGCAACACCTCGTCGCTTATCTTCTCTGCCACACCGGACTGCTGTGCCGCCTTACCGACCTCAAAAGCAATGCTGCGAGTCACGTCGCAGATTGTCCCAATCTCCGGCAACAGAGCGCCTTCCCCGTTACGAACCAGCGGAGAAGCATCGGCCAGTGCGCAGCTTGCCGCCATCAGCATAGCGTCTGTTATGCGCGTCGCACCACTGGCGATAGCCCCCAGACCGATAGCCGGGAAAACATACACGTTATTACATTGCGCAACCGGAATGGAGCGCCCATTAAATTCAACTGCATCACAGGGGCTGCCGGTCGCGATGATGGCCTGTCCCCTGGTCCAGCGAACAATATCTTCTGGCCGCGCTTCCATTCTCGAGGTGGGATTCGACAGCGGCATAACAATCGGGTGATCGCAGTATTGATACATCGTGCTAATCACCTCCTGCGAGAACAATCCGGCATGGCCCGACACACCCAGCATCACCGTGGGTTTGACATTATGAATCACCTCCAGTAATGACGGCGCCTGCCCCTCATACTGCCAGTCAGATAATGCCTCGGGAGGTTGTGCCAGCGGTTGCTGGAAATCCGCTAAAGCATGATTGGTGGTCATCACCAGACCGTCGCGATCCACCATAAAAATTGTCCGTCTGGCTTCAGACTGGCTCATCCCTTCACTGATGCGACAGGCAATGATATGCCGGGCTATGCCACATCCGGCTGCGCCCGCGCCCACAATCACGATCGGTTGCTTGCAGAAATCGCGGCCGCTGCCACGACATGCGGCAAGTAAGGTCGCCAGAGCTACCGACGCAGTGCCCTGAATGTCATCATTAAAGCAGCACAGATCATCGCGATAACGCTCCAGCAGAGGCACTGCGGTATGTTGAGCGAAGTCTTCAAACTGCAGCAAAACGTCAGGCCAGCGCCGTTTTACGGCCGCAATAAACATGCCAATAAATGCGAAGTAGTCTTCACCGGTGATACGCGGATGACGCCAGCCGATATAGCGCGGATCGTCCAGCAGTCGCGTATTGTTCGTCCCGACATCCAGTAGAATGGGGAGCGTATTAGCCGGATTTACCCCGCCACATACGGTATAGAGCGACAGTTTTCCGATAGGGATCCCCATACCGCCTACGCCCTGGTCACCCAGTCCCAGAATGCGTTCGCCATCTGTAACGACGATGACCTTGATATTGTGCCGTGGATTATCATGCAAAATATCGTCAATACGATCGCGATCGGGCCATGAAATAAAGACGCCACGCGCACGACGATATATCCAGGAGAATTTTTCGCAAGCGGCCCCGACTACCGGGGTATAAACGATGGGCAGCATCTCCGGCAGATGCTTTTTCAGCAGGTAATAAAATAACGTTTCGTTGGTATCCTGAATATTACGCAGATAAATATGTCGAGCGTTGTGGGATTCAGCCTCAAGATATTGTTGATACGCCCGCTCGGCTTGTTCATCAATATTCTCAATGGCGCAAGGCAGTAGTCCACTCAGATTAAAGTCATGTCTTTCTTGCTGCGTGAAGCTACTTCCCTTGTTCAATAACGGAGACTCAAGCAGTAACTTCCCCGTAAACGGGACGTATAAAACATCGTTTGTCACGTTGCCATCCATAAATTACAACCAGATAAAAAAATAAGAGCCTGCATTAACAGGCTCTCGGGATTCAAATCAGGACATAGTTGGCAACCAGCATCGCCGCGATACCGGCCAGCGCTGGAAGCAGCGTTCTTCTGACGATCATAAACGGTGAACATTCCCCTGCTTTGCTTACCGCAATAATGATGCCAGCCACAGGAGACATTGAGCGCCCCATTCCCGCCATCAACTGCATTGGCAGAATCATATTGACAGCGCTCTCACCAAATTTTGCCGCAATGGAGGGAGCCAGGCCGGAGAAAGAGAAAAAGGCGGCTACGCCAGAGCCTGTCAGGACGGCGGTGACGCCCACCAGCGCGGTCATCACCAGCGTCATACTGGTAAAACCCAGGCCTGCGTTTTGCACTGACTGCAACAGGTAGTCCACCGCGCCAATTTTCTGCAGCCCCTGGGCATAGATATCCGCACACACCAACAAGGAAACAATACTGGTAAACATGCTGCCCATGCCTTTGAAAAAGACCTGTAACCCTTTACAGCAGTTTTTGAAATCTCGGGTAGCCACCAGTTCGAAGAAAAACGCGACGACCGCGCCAAGGATCATTGCCGTGACCACGTCAATTTTGATGGATTTGATCACCAAAGGGCTAAAGACCAGCACCAGTGCTACAGGCAGGACCGGTAACAACGCGTAAATAGCGGGTGCCTTGCGGCCCTCTTCTTCTGCTTGCGCGACGCTTTGCTCGCCTGATATGAAGCCATCCTTTTTGTCGAAATACTTCGCGGTGAAGTAAATCACTACAGCAACGGCCAACATCACCACCACCGCCACCGGCATCTGGTAATGAGCGAAGTAGATAGCGCTTTCCATGCCAGCATGCTTGGCCGCCAGATTCGCAGTACCAACCGCAGGCCCTAGATCCATAAATGCGCACAGACCGATCATCGCGGCTGCAGAAGCTTTACTGACCCCAAGACGAACCAGTACCGGGAAGAATGTCACCAGCAGCAACATCGCCAGCCCCGCCGCACTTGAAATTGCCACGTGCAGAAGCTGTGCGCAGATGTACCCCAACGCGAGGATCAGGTAAGGCGCTTTAATCACCTGTAGCGGACGAATGCACATATTCACCATCGCATTCGACGCTTTGATGTGATCCATATAGCTGGCAAATCCACCCGCCGCCATGATGATAAGACCAATACCCGCAATTTGTGTGGTCAGCGATTCTTTGGCAAAGCTAAAGATGTCCAGCCAGGTTGACCCCGTGGATTTCGCTTTATCATAGAGAATGCTGTTTTCAGGATAAAACAATACGGTAATGGTCAATAATGCCAGTCCAGCGAGTAATAAAACAGTTTGCGGCTGATAGTTTTTTACAATTAACCATGCTGCAATAACTGTTATCACTATTGCTATAATAAACGCTGTCATAATAACAATTCCTATGCCATACAAATTTGGTAGGGTTACCCGTCATATCATCATTGCTTATGTAGGATAGTAAAAAAGCGCCTCCATATATAAGCAGTTATAATATGTACGTAAATTTATCGTATTACACACTCAAATATTGAGATTTAATTGTAATGGGTTGTGTGGTTATAAAATACGGGAAAGATATTTTCCCACCCCTTTTTGTGAGTAAGATCGCAACTTATATGAGTATGGTCATATCTTCCAGGAAGAGCTGGATGCGGGTTTCCAGGATATTCATTCAATGATTGACGTCGAAAGCGTATTACCCTATAACAACGTTGATATTCAACAGCAATCGGGTGTTATCCATGTATAATAAAAACACATTAAGTCTGGATGAGTATAACTTACTTACTCTTAATATGGGTGTTCTAACTGAATCTGAGTGCCGACTCAATGAGTACATTAATAAACACTTCAATGAACTGCCTTACCATGGCATTGTTGATCTCTCGCAAAATGCGATGGTAAGCAAAGCAACTATTGGCCGATTTTTAAATAAAATGGGGTTTACGGGTTATGCTGCTTTCCGCAAGGCATTAGACATCACGCTGTCAAAAAATAAAATATCCGCACCGTTTGAGAAAAACATCAAACTGCGTAACAATCCTGGGATTACCACTGAAAGTATCGTTACCGATTTCACCTACAAAGTATCAGAATTATTTAATCAATTTAAAAATAATATCGATATTGAGAGCCTTAATGCATTTATCGATCTGGTGCTGAACAACAAACGTCATATTTATGTCGTCGGCCCTTCATCGTCTCATGCCATGGCAACGCATTTTTGTACACTGCTAAAGTACTTCCGCAGTAACATCTCCCTGTTACCGACGGACATCAGCGAACTCCCCAAATGTCTCGTCAACATTGAGGAAGGAGATGTCCTGATTGTTTTCTCTTACTATCGATTTAACCGGGTCGCCCTCAATATTGCAAGATGGTTCAGAAAAAAGAATGCCGCCGTAGTGTTGGTGACCAACTCAGAGGCGAACCCTTACGGTAAGTTCTGCGATCTGCAGTTTGTTCTCCCAAGCGACGTACATTCCATTTTTCAAAGCCGTATTCTTGGCTTCTTTTTTATCGAACTCATTCTACATCTGGCTTATGAGAAAGGAGATAGCGAGGGGAATTTTGCCCAACTGGAAGAATTATTCGTCTTTTTCGAAACATTTTCGGCATCGTCCCACAATACTTAGTGCCACCAACCGCCAGGAGAGCTATCCCTCCCGGCGACATGACGAATCAGGCAATATCTGCGGTTTTCACGCGATCGAACTCAGCGATAGTCTCAGCGATTAACGCGTCGTTAGCCCCGATATATGACAGCGGCTCGCAGGCGGCAGCAATTTCCGCCCCAGATAATGACGCGCGGATTTCCGGGCTAGCCTGTACGATCTCCATGAAGCTGTACTCGCCGGTTGCATGCTTCAGCAGATTTTTCACCAGGTTATAGGCGGACTCTCTGCCAATTTTGGCGGCAAGCTTCATCGTCAGCGACTCAGACATAATAAAGTGCTTTGAGCAGTCAAAATTAGCGCGCATCTTATCTTCATTAACAATGAGATGCGAAAGCAGATTCTTTGCGCGTGTCAGGCTGGTCGATAACGCATTAGAGGCCTCCGGGAGGATCGTCCAGTTTAATACCCGCATTGAGGCAGCTCGTACATCCTGTTGATCCAGCATTGCTGGCGCGCCGGAAGCATACATCCACCCCATTCTTGCCAACGTTTGCACCATATTACTGGCGCGTGGATTAACTTTGTGTGGCATGGTGCTGGATCCGCCACCGCCCTCTCCTTCGAGTACTTCTGCAATCGGCGTGCGTCCCATGGTTTCGACATCGTTGGCCAGACGACACAGCGTGCCGTGAACAAGAGCAAAAAACTGCACAACTTCAACAACCGCATCCTGGCTGGCATTATTAATGCCGCAGGGTACGTTCAGACCCAGTGCCAACATCAGCCGCTGGCGCGTTTCCATTCCCTGCTTACCTACAGAAGCCAGATTCCCCACCGCACCGCCAAAAAGTCCGGTTACGGCACGCGGATACAGCTGCTGTAGTCGTGTCAGGTGGCGGTTTATCTCCGCCAGATAACTGCAAACATGAAGCCCCCACGTCGTTGCAGAGGCATCCACCGAATTGGTACGCGCAACCATTACCGTACGCGCGTGTCGTAACGCCATCGCTTTCATGGCTTCGCCAACATCAAGCAATTGCTCACGCAATAGCCGCAGCGTTTGCTGCAATCTCATCGCCATGCCTGAGTCGAGTAAATCCTGAGTGGTGCATCCCCAATGCAGAAACTGACTGACCAGCGGTGTTCCGCTGGCGGAGATCTGATCGATCAGCGGCTTTATCGCCATGCCGACCGTTTGTGTTTCCTGCGCCAAGGCTGGCCAGTCTATCTGTATTTCCCGACAGGTTTGTTCAATTTCAACGGCTGCTTGTTCAGGAATAATTCCCAACTCACTTTGCACTCGAGCGACCGCCGCCTCAAAACGCAACCAACAACGCAGCAGATTGTCGTCAGACCATATTTCCCGCATCTTATCCTGAGTGAACAATGATGAATAAAGGTCAGAATCAAATACCGTTGTTTGCTTCCCGTACATACAGCGCCTCTCCGGCTAGTGAATGCGTGATAATAGAAAATTTGATTAATCAATTTTGCGGGATTTGTCTGCCAAATTATAGGGGAAAATAGTATTCCCACCTCAATAGTAATCATGAGAATACAACATTCCCATTTTCAGCTTTTCTACCCAGTAGAAATGAGACGTACTTCACAGTAATTTTCATGATCATATATTGTAGAGCCGTAACATTTTAAAAGCCCCATAATTAAATATTAGAGCCATTAATACAATAGTAAAAACAGAGATATTTATGCGTGAATAATCACATTTTATCACGAGAAAAAATGATTCCCATATCACTACCATTCCTTTTTCACGAACAATTATCCCGCTGTAAACTTTATTTATGGTCAGGAAATCAATGCTGGTTTGAGGGATGATATGAAGCTAAAAAATTATTCACTAATATTACTAATGGGTATGAGTTCCTCGGCGTTCGCCTTAAATGTGTATAATAAAGATGGAAATACGCTGGACATCTATGGCCGCGTTGAGGGTAAAATCGCGAGTGGTCAGAATTCATTTGCTGGCAGTGAAAGCCGAAGCGATTTGGGTGGACGTATAGGTATTTATCTCACGCGAGATTTGGATATTCTGCCAGAGACCAAAATCGTGGGGCGCCTGGAATGGCAGGTGCGTACCGAAAAAAATGATAACAATACCGGTGAAAGCGATATGGAGGCCCGATATTCCTATGTCGGCCTGTCAAATAAAACATGGGGTGAACTGATCACCGGGAGAATCAAAAACCCGTTGTATCAGGTAATGAAAATGACCGATAAATACAAAAATTTCACCCCTAATATCTACAGCTATGGCATTACAACCATTGATGATTCGTACCAGTTCAACCGACAGGACGGCACCGTTCAGTGGAACGCTAAATTTGCCGGCAATGAGATTCAGCTGGCATGGGTCTCCGGTAATGGCAACAGTGATAACGAAGCTCTGGATTACGGCGCGATGGCCAGCTATCGCAAGTCTTTCAAATTTGGCGACTTTAGGATTACACCTGCGATAGCGGCCAGCCGTTATAAACGACAGGACGGCGTAGTGACCACCGATGGACGTAATCAAAACGATCAAATCATGGGAGGATTACAACTCAGTTATAAAGCCTATGAAGTCGCAGTAACCGCATTACGTACGTCTATCTCTCGCGATAACAAAAGCGATAATAATTACAAAGGGATGGATTCGCTCATTTCCTACAACTTTGGCACCGTCAAGGTTCTTACCGGATATAGCTTTTTAAATGAAGATGGTAAAGATATTGCTGAAAAAGAAGACTGGCGTGCTGAAGCGCAATTAACATTGGCTAAAGACACGTGGTTATCATTTACTTACGATAAAGAGTTCGCAAGTAAGAACAAAAAGACCAATGATGATGCGCTTATCGTTGGGCTCCGTTATGATTTCTAAGAGATAAAAAATGAAAAAAATAACATTACTTGCCGCAGCGACGACTTTCGCATTAAGTAGTATCTGTGTTCACGCGGATACGTTATTAGCGCCTTCCGCACATGCGAAAATGGATGGTGAGAATAAAATTGTCGCGCTTTATGGTAACTCTTTCACTTTCTATAACAATAATATTAATACCCGCCTGCGGGATTTGACGCAGTCCTTACTGCCTGATCACGCCAAAGGCTATAAATATCGGGGGATCACGATTTCCAGCGGTCATTTAGGCTGGCAAATTGAGAATATGCGCTATCAGAACACGCTACAGAAATGGGATGTCGTCGTCCTGCAGGGAAACTCAACAGAAACGATTTCAAAGAAAGAAAGTACCCGGCAAAACTTCGTGGACTCTGCAACCCAAATGGCCGAAATGGCGCATAAAGCCGGTGCAAAAGTCGTCTATTTCATGACCTGGCCGAAAAAAGACAAACCCGAAGATAGCCAAAAACTGGCAGATGCTTATCTCTCGATTGCGCAAAAAACGGGGGGATATGTGGCTCCGGTAGGCCTGGCTTTCGAGAAAGCACGTAAAACGCACCCAGAAATTAACCTGTATTATCAAGATGGTGTACACCCTTCGATTTCTGGAACGTATCTCGCCGCCTGTGTATTTTTCGCTACTCTGTATAACCAGTCTCCGGTCGGCGGTGCGCTTCCTATTGATACAGACATGAGCCCTGGCGACGCCAAAGCCTTGCAGCAAGTGGCCTGGGAAACCGTCACTGAGTTCCAGAAGCCATAATCATCGGGTTAGTCTTCCCCCACACGCCGACAATCGTGTCGGCGTAAACGCATTATCCTCATCCATTCCTTAGCGCCCTACGCAAATAAGAATTATTTTCATTTATTTATGCCATGTGCTATATAACATAGCAAAGGCTATATTCGATGATAAATTAACCATTTTGTTGTGAGGGATACTATGCCGCATCTGCCCCATCTGAAATCGTTTCTCCTTGCCAGCGTAATCACGGCGCTGACGCTGTCTCCTGCCGGGGCGAAAGAAAAATTTAAGGTAGTAACCACCTTTACGGTGATTGCCGATATGGCGAGCAATGTGGCGGGAGATGCAGCAGAGGTCAGTTCCATCACCAAACCTGGCGCAGAAATTCACGAATATCAACCAACCCCAGGTGATATTAAACGAGCGCAAGGCGCACAGCTTATTCTCTCCAACGGTCTTAACCTCGAACTATGGTTTGCCCGCTTCTACCAAAATTTGTCCGGCGTACCAGAAGTGATGGTCTCAAACGGCGTCCAGCCAATGGGTATCAGCGAAGGGCCGTACAACGGCAAACCGAACCCGCATGCCTGGATGTCAGCGGAGAACGCACTCATCTACGTGGATAACATTCGCGATGCGCTGATGAAATACGATCCAGACAATGCCGCCACTTACCAGAAAAATGCGGAGAATTATAAAGCGAAAATCCAGCAGACCCTGGCGCCGCTGCATGCTGAACTGGTAAAACTCCCCGCCGATAAACGCTGGCTGGTCACCAGTGAAGGCGCATTCTCCTACCTGGCCCGTGATAACAGCCTGAAAGAGCTGTATCTGTGGCCGATCAATGCCGATCAGCAAGGTACGCCGAAGCAGGTACGCAAGGTAATCGATGCGATCAGAGAGCATCATATCCCAACGGTATTTAGCGAAAGCACCGTGTCCGACAAACCAGCGCGTCAGGTTGCCCGTGAATCTGGCGCGTATTACGGAGGCGTGCTGTATGTCGATTCGCTCAGCGCTGCCGATGGTCCGGTACCGACCTATCTGGATTTACTGCGCGTCACCACGCAAACCATTGTTAACGGCATCAACAAAGGTCTGGAGAGCCAACCATGAGTCAATCTGCGATTACCGTGAATCAGGTTACGGTGACGTATCGCAACGGTCATACCGCATTGCGGGATGCCACTTTTCAGGTTCCGGGCGGCTCAATTGCCGCTCTGGTCGGCGTAAACGGGTCGGGAAAATCAACGCTTTTTAAAGCGCTGATGGGTTTTGTCCGCCTGGCGCAAGGGGAAATCTCAATTCTGCAACTGCCGGTAAATAAGGCGCTCAAACAGAATCTGATCGCCTATGTCCCTCAGTCAGAAGAGGTGGACTGGTCGTTTCCGGTACTGGTGGAAGATGTGGTGATGATGGGACGCTTTGGCCATATGGGCTGGCTGCGTCGACCAAAACAAATCGACCACGCCTGCGTGGATGCGGCACTGGCGCGGGTTGATATGCTGGACTATCGCCATCGTCAGATAGGTGAACTGTCCGGTGGGCAGAAAAAACGCGTCTTTCTGGCACGCGCCATTGCACAGGACGGACAGGTTATTTTACTGGATGAACCCTTCACCGGCGTGGATGTAAAAACCGAGGCCCGGATCATCGACCTGCTGCGTGAGCTGCGTGATGAGGGTCGAACCATGCTGGTCTCTACCCATAATCTGGGATCCGTCACCGAGTTTTGTGATTACACGGTGATGATTAAGGGCACGGTGCTGGCAAGTGGACCAACCGATACCACCTTTACCCCCGAGAATCTCGAGCTGGCATTCAGCGGCGTACTGCGTCACGTTGCGCTGAGCGGCGGCGAACAACACGTGATTACCGACGATGAACGCCCGTTTATTTCGCGACGTGCGGCAAGCGAGGGGGAATAATCATGAACTGGCTGACAGAGCCGTTTGGTTACCAGTATATGCTCAACGCCATGTGGGTCTCAGCGATGGTCGGCGGTCTGTGCGCGTTTCTCTCCTGCTATCTGATGCTAAAAGGCTGGTCGCTGATTGGCGATGCACTATCGCACTCTATTGTTCCGGGCGTGGCAGGCGCTTATATGTTAGGGCTTCCCTTCGCACTGGGCGCATTCCTTTCCGGCGGCCTGGCGGCGGGCAGTATGCTGTTTCTTAATCAGCGTTCGCGCCTGAAGGAAGATGCGATTATCGGACTGATTTTTTCGTCTTTTTTCGGTATCGGGCTGTTTATGGTGTCGCTCAATCCGATGTCAGTGAACATTCAGACCATTATTCTCGGCAACGTGCTGGCGATTGCACCGGAAGATATTCTGCAACTGGCCATCATCGGGGTTATCTCGCTGACTATCCTGTTTTTGAAGTGGAAAGATCTGATGGTGGTCTTTTTTGATGAAAACCACGCGCGCTCTATCGGTTTAAACCCGGGTCGGTTGAAGTTGTTGTTTTTTACGCTGCTTTCCGTTTCAACGGTAGCCGCCCTGCAAACCGTCGGTGCATTTCTGGTGATTTGCCTGGTGGTTACGCCCGGAGCGACGGCCTGGCTGCTGACCGATCGTTTTCCACGCCTGCTCACCATCGCCGTAGCTATCGGCAGCCTGACCAGCTTTTTCGGCGCCTGGCTGAGCTACTGGCTGGACGGCGCAACCGGCGGAATTATCGTCGTTCTGCAAACATTGCTGTTCCTGCTGGCATTTGTCTTCGCACCAAAACATGGTCTGCTGGCGAATCGCCGCCGCGCCCGTCAGGTCAATAAGGAGCTGATATGATCTTGACAACGCTGCTGGAACCCTTTCAGTTTAGCTTTATGGTCAATGCGCTGGTTATCTCCACCATTGTCGCCGTGCCCTGCGCGCTGCTGTCGGTATTTTTAGTTCTCAAAGGCTGGGCGCTGATGGGCGATGCCATGAGCCATGCGGTTTTTCCAGGGATCGTTCTGGCTTATATCGCAGGCATCCCGCTGGCAATTGGCGCATTTGTCGCTGGATTGTTCTGCGCGATAGCAACCGGATACCTCGACGATAACAGCCGCATTAAGCGCGACACCATCATGGGCATTGTTTTCTCCGGGATGTTCGGTGCGGGACTGGTGCTGTATGTTTCCATTCAGTCGGAAGTGCATCTCGATCATATTCTGTTCGGCGATATGCTCGGTATATCACTGACCGATATCATGCAAACAATGGCGATCGCTTTGGGGATCGCGCTTATTATTGGGCTTAAGTGGAAAGATCTGCTACTGCATGCGTTCGATCCGCATCAGGCAAAGGCCAGTGGGCTTAACACTGCACTGTTACATTACGGCCTGCTGTGCATGATCGCCCTGACGATTGTCGCCACGCTAAAATCTGTCGGGATTATTTTGTCGATTTCTTTACTGATTGCTCCCGGCGCCATCGCGATCTTAATGACGCGAAAATTTTCTCACGCCTTGTGGCTGGCGGTGATTATGTCGGTCGTTACCTCGTTTATGGGCGTGTACCTGTCTTTTTTCATCGACAGTGCACCGGCCCCCACCATCGTCGTACTATTTTCACTGCTGTTTGTGATGACCTTTATTTATTCCACCCTGCGCGATCGCCGTTTAGAACGGCAACGCCTGCATGATGTATAAATAATGATCCATAATATATCAGCTAATGATTTTGATATTAAATAGCCTCCGCAGGAGGCTAGATTGCTCTAACGTGAGCAAGGGTTTTGGCTTGCCAATATGGTATCCCTGTAACCACCCGATATTCATCTGCTCCAGGCACATCTGGATTTCAGCATTTTCAACAAATTCGGCGACAACCTGCATATCTTTCATTGCCGCAACCTGGCAGAAAGATTCGATGATATAGTGACTAATCTTACATTTTGTAATCCCACGAACGAAAGACCCATCGATCTTCAAAATATCTGCTTCAATGCTCATCAGACGTTCATAGCTTGCAAACCCAGCCCCAAAGTCATCTATCGCGATCCGGCATCCCAACTGACGTAGTGAGCGTAGCGCTTCTACCGTTTGCTCTTTATCTGACAGGGTATCAGCCTCGGTTATCTCAAAAATAATCCGTTGCGGTATCACCATATATTCCCGCAACAACTCCGCGATCTTTGCAACCAAACCTGAACAGCATAACGTCACTGGCGCCAGGTTAATGGAAAAACAACTCAGCGGATGGTAGCGCATGTACTCCAGGGTGTTCTCAATAACCCAAAGATCGATATCAGGCGCTAACCCCGTGTCGCGAGCGACCGACAAAAAGTGGTCAGGGGAAATAAATTCCCCGCTCTCATTGTGCATGCGGATCAATATCTCATGATAAGGCTCTTCACCACGAGTGCTGACGATAGGCTGGGCCAGCAGGACAAAGGTGTTGTGATCCAACGCGTGCAGCAGTGCAGCGCGAATATCCGTTGTATCGGCAGTAGGGTTGCCAAACCATCGGCTATGCTGTGACTCGAGACTTTCCGGCCTGCCGTTGATCATTGGCGATATAACTTTTGTTATTATTGGAAGGAATATCATATTCATATCAAATTAATAAATAAATACTAATTTATAGATAAAAATGGACATTTCGTGTAGAGTGCAGTAAACACTTCAGACGATATCAATGTTAACTTTAATAGATAAACAAAGAGAGTTTTCCTCGATTCATAATTATTTTTCCGTCATTTACTAACTCCTGCAGTACTTTATGGATAGCACTGCGTGAGATATGATTTCGAGCGAGAATAAATGTATACACGGACGTTTTCTCACGTACCCCAGGCTCCATCGCCCAGATATATTTTACGTGTTCAATAATCTGCTCACGTATAGTGCGGTGCGACTGCAACGCCTCACGCTGGAAATAACGCTGAAGATGATGCGTTAAGATATCAAACGCCTGCTTCCATAAGTTTTTGGCTGTAAACAGGAGATCGGCATTTTGTACGCTCATCGCCCACATTTCACAATCGGTATCACAACGTAAATAGTGGCCGGCCACTTCCGTACGCATTTGTGGCAGGCCGAGAATGGCAGGTGCAGAAATACTCACAGTGACTAAATCATTTTCCACACGATACACAGAGACAGTCCCTTTCTCCAGAAACAAGATATGTCCATCGGTCTTCAAATCAATACGCTGACGTTTTTTACGTAACGACAGCCAGGCATTATCCGACTTCTTCATTTCATCGCCAACGAGCACTACAGCATTTTCAATTTCTTTCTGGAACATGGGAATCTCTACCGCAAATTATGGCTTTGTCAAAAAGATGGTTAAATTTACTCAGCACTAAAAATAAATGTCAGCCCGCAAACAAGCTGACATTTATTCGCATCTACATCTACCACCGGCATTCCCTGGTGCCGTTGACGCGTTAAAGTTCATGCTGTTTTCGCGTGGTGGTGTCAGGCAGTATATGGCGCTGTCCATAAAGAATTAATGGCAATCATCTTTGTCGACATTTTTTCATCTTTCTGTTCTTTGTATAGTAGCAAAAAAGATACAATTAATTGATTTCAATGGATTTTATTTTCATTAAAAAATTATCATTCTTGTTATATCATGATACTAAATTGCAACACTTCTCGGTTCTCGCTGTGGGATTAGGTCCATGCTGGTGGTCTTTATAGGCTCAGTGGTATCATGACTAACCAACCATCTGACGCATCATCAAGAGTAGAGACAATATGTCTGAGACTGGCAATGTCAGTTATCTGATTGAAAATAGAATAATATTTACGCCAGCCACACAATGTCTGGCGCGGGTAGATCACCCCAATCAGCGGATAAAACTCAAACACTCAGCGTCGTTATGTCTTTTATTACTTATTCAACATCGCGGGCAAGTGGTTTCTCAAAACGAATTGCTGGAATTCGGTTGGGGTAAAAATCACCGCCAGGTAAGTTTCAACGCCTTTTATCAAAGTATTCTCTCGTTGCGTAAAAGCTTGATGCAGCTGGAGCTTGAACAACCGCTGATCACAACGATTCCCCGCAAAGGGCTGATCATTCAAGAAGAGTTTGATATTCAGGTCATTGATACACCGGAGAATAACTCTGCTTCTGCTGAAGAATCCTTAGCGCCAGATGCCACCATTGAGGAACTTTTGGCTGACCCGCCGCGTCAACCTTTGATAACGACAGCAGAAACGATAATGTTGGCACTTACCCTGATAATTTGTGTGCTTATACTATATCCGTGGCAAGCCAGCGATGATTATTTCTCCGGCTATATCGCCGCGAGCAAAACACCAACAGACTGTCAGTATTATTTCAATAGCGATGCCAGTAACTTTTCCCGGCATACCGCGTTTATCGACAAAAACCCAGGATTGTGTCAGAGCAATAAATTTATTTATATAACAACCTATCCTGAGTCTAAGAAACTGTCCGCGCTGGTGTGTCGCTCACCGATAAAAGCCAGGCAGGAAAACGCCTGTCAGCCGGTATATTACCCACGGTATGATAGCTAATGAATTTATATCCCCGAACCTCCCGCATCCAGACAGGTATTATCCTGCTGCTTTGTTTTGCTACGCTAATTCTTACTGTCATTTATCGGTACAGTAAGAACAATGGCGAGTTACAAGATCTTACCTGCCGCTCTGCCATCGAAATTGTACGCAATACAAGTTCGTTCCGAGGGATTATTGATATCAAAACCGGGGGCAGTAAAGGTATTGTTAATATTGATGGTATTATCAAAGATGCCGAAAATAATGAGCAGACCGTGCAACGCATGGTACTTTTTACACAATCCAGCTACGGCTCAAGCCCGGTTTGGATTTCACAGAAAATCCAAATTTCCAATCGCGAAACGGCTCCCGCCAGCCTTATTCAGGAACTCCTCCCCGACTTTTTCCTGACCAACACCAGCGTATCCAACGTCGATTTTTTTGCGCTGAACAGCGAGACATACCTGATTACCAAAGAGGGGATCCCCTATCTGTATTGCCAGAATTATGCTTTGCCGGAAAATGAATAATCAATAAGCGTTCTGGCGGCAAAACCTACGGATGAATCTCAGCCGTTGTCGGTGATAAGATAGACCATTCAGGCCGAGCCAACGCTCGTCGTTACTGCCCTTCAGGCGGCTTTCGAATGACAAATTTGTGGGTTTATGTGAGTTTCCAGGGGCTCACGTGAGACTGCCCAGGTACCCCAAAAGATTAAAAAAAGAGCAAAAGCGATATGAAAGAGTCACTTGATACGGACTTCACGAACCACACCCCGATGATGCAGCAGTATCTCAAGCTGAAGGCTCAGCATCCGGAGATACTGTTGTTTTACCGCATGGGCGACTTTTACGAACTGTTTTATGACGATGCAAAACGCGCGTCTCAGCTGCTTGATATCTCCCTGACCAAACGCGGCGCATCAGCAGGCGAGCCTATCCCGATGGCGGGCATTCCTCACCATGCGGTCGAGAACTACCTCGCCAAGCTGGTTAATCAGGGTGAATCTGTCGCTATTTGTGAGCAGATTGGCGATCCGGCAACCAGTAAAGGTCCGGTTGAGCGCAAAGTGGTGCGTATCGTCACGCCTGGCACCATCAGTGATGAAGCGCTGCTGCAAGAACGCCAGGACAACCTGCTGGCCGCTATCTGGCAAGACAGTAAAGGTTACGGCTACGCCACGCTGGATATCAGCTCCGGGCGTTTTCGCGTCAGCGAACCGGCCGACCGCGAGACCATGGCAGCAGAATTGCAGCGCACCAATCCCGCTGAACTGCTGTATGCCGAAGATTTCGCTGAAATTTCACTGATTGAGGGGCGTCGCGGATTACGCCGTCGTCCACTTTGGGAATTTGAAATCGATACTGCTCGCCAGCAGCTGAACTTGCAGTTTGGCACGCGGGATCTGATTGGTTTTGGCGTGGAAAACGCCCCGCGCGGATTATGTGCTGCTGGCTGTCTGCTGCAATACGTAAAAGATACCCAGCGCACCTCGCTGCCGCATATTCGTTCCATCACCATGGAACGTCAACAGGACAGCATCATTATGGATGCCGCCACGCGCCGCAATCTGGAAATTACCCAGAACCTGGCGGGTGGCGTTGAAAACACGCTGGCTTCAGTACTCGACTGCACCGTGACGCCGATGGGCAGCCGTATGCTCAAGCGCTGGCTGCATATGCCTGTCCGTGACACCAAAGTCCTTACCGAGCGTCAACAGACTATCGGTGCGCTACAGGATTCCACCAGTGAATTGCAACCCGTGCTGCGTCAGGTAGGCGATCTGGAACGTATCCTGGCGCGTTTGGCCCTGCGTACTGCGCGTCCGCGCGATCTGGCCCGTATGCGTCATGCCTTCCAGCAATTACCGGAACTGCGCGCGCAACTGGAAAGTGTAGACAGTACCCCCGTGCAGATGCTGCGCGAGAAAATGGGTGAGTTTGCAGAGCTGCGTGAACTGCTGGAACGCGCCGTTGTGGAAGCTCCGCCAGTGCTGGTTCGCGACGGTGGCGTCATCGCCCCGGGCTATAACGAAGAACTGGACGAGTGGCGAGCGCTGGCTGATGGCGCAACTGACTATCTGGACAGACTGGAAATCCGTGAGCGCGAGCGCACCGGTCTGGATACGCTGAAGGTTGGGTTTAACGCCGTTCATGGCTACTACATTCAGATCAGTCGCGGGCAGAGCCATCTGGCGCCGATTAACTATGTGCGTCGCCAGACGCTGAAAAACGCTGAACGCTACATTATTCCGGAACTGAAAGAGTACGAAGATAAAGTTCTGACGTCAAAAGGCAAAGCACTGGCGCTGGAAAAACAGCTGTACGATGAGCTGTTCGACATGCTGTTGCCGCACCTGGCTGATTTGCAACAGAGCGCCAGCGCGCTGGCGGAGCTGGACGTACTGGTCAACCTTGCAGAACGCGCTTATACCCTGAATTACACCTGCCCGACCTTCACCGATAAACCCGGCATTCGTATTACTGAGGGACGTCATCCGGTGGTTGAACAGGTGCTAACCGAGCCGTTTATCGCCAACCCGCTTAACCTCTCGCCTCAGCGACGGATGCTGATCATCACCGGTCCGAATATGGGGGGTAAAAGTACCTATATGCGCCAGACCGCGTTGATTGCGCTGTTGGCCTACATCGGCAGCTACGTTCCGGCGCAGAAAGTGGAAATAGGCCCGATCGATCGGATCTTTACCCGCGTGGGCGCGGCGGATGATCTGGCATCCGGTCGTTCTACCTTTATGGTAGAAATGACCGAAACCGCCAACATTCTGCATAACGCCACCGAGAACAGCCTGGTACTGATGGATGAGATTGGACGCGGCACCTCCACCTACGATGGCCTGTCGCTGGCATGGGCGTGCGCGGAAAACCTGGCCAATAAAATCAAAGCATTAACGTTGTTTGCCACCCACTACTTCGAACTGACTCAGTTACCGGAAAAAATGGAGGGCGTCGCGAATGTGCATCTGGATGCGTTAGAGCACGGCGATACCATCGCCTTCATGCACAGCGTACAGGATGGTGCGGCGAGCAAGAGCTATGGTCTGGCAGTAGCAGCCCTCGCTGGCGTGCCGAAAGAGGTTATTAAACGCGCGCGGCAAAAACTGCGCGAACTGGAAAGCATTGCGCCAAACGTTGCTGCGACCCAGGTCGATGGAACACAGATGTCGCTGCTTTCAGTGCCTGAAGAAACCTCGCCCGCCGTTGAAGCGCTGGAAAACCTCGACCCGGATTCACTAACGCCTCGCCAGGCGCTGGAGTGGATCTACCGGTTGAAAAGTCTGGTGTAACGTTGTAATGCCCGATGGCGCTTTGCTTATCGGGCCTACGGCAACGCGAGAATGGGTGCAAGAGGACGAAACCAGACCATCAAGACGCGGGGTTTCCCCCGCGTTGTTGCTACTTCTTCGGTTCGTAAGCGAGAACAGCTTTAAACTCCATACCACGTTCTTTAATACTTAACTCGCACAACGAATCTCGCACCATTAACGTGAATCCCAGCGCCGTGAAACACAGCACTACAATTGCCACAAGGGCATATTTTGTCAGCATGTCTTGCCTCCCTGCAAAGAAGAGACTAACATCCAAATTGTTCAGGTTTGTACGCTAGCCTCAGGTTGATAGAACTATCTCCTGGGGCTTTTGTCTTTCCGGGACCTTACAAATGCTCAAAGCCCAGAAAGCCTCAAGCACCCGCAGCTATTCTATTCCAGGTGTCATCTCTTCAAATAAATTAAGCCATTCGCTACGAGCTTGCTCGCAAAATAACAAGCCCCGGATATTCCGAGGCTTAATATTGGTGTGTCCTTCCCGATGGCGCTATGCTTATCGGGCCTACAAAATACCGCTATATGTAGGTCGGGTAAGGCGAAGCCGCACCCGGCGTGTTGATTAGCGCTTATCTTCTGCCAGCAGCGGTGGAATACTCGGCACCATCGGTGCGTCATCCATATCTTTTTGCGTCATACGAAACGCCTCCGGGTAGTGCTCGCGACTGGTACGACGTAGCGGTTCGGTATTACGCCAGGTGTACAGACAATGCTGGCACTGATATACCGTCCAGACACCTTTTACCGGCGAGTTTGCCATCACTTCAATATGTTCATCGGCACAACGTGGACAAATCATCTGCTACTCCTTATTTACGGTTGGCCAGCATGGCGGTCAGTTTTTCTGCCCAGGCTTTCGTTTCCGGTAAATCACATACCGGCTGGCTGTAGTGCCCACGGTTATCCGGCGCGACCGGCGTGGTAGCATCAATAATTAACTTGTCGGTAATCCCCGCCGGACTGGAACCCGGATCAAGCTCCAGCACCGACATATTCGGCAGTTGCACCAGATCGCCCGCCGGATTGACCTTCGAAGACAGCGCCCACATCACCTGCGGCAGGTTGAACGGGTCAACATCCTCATCAACCATAATCACCATTTTCACGTACCCCAGGCCATGCGGCGTCGTCATTGCGCGCAGCCCCACCGCGCGGGCAAAGCCGCCGTAGCGTTTTTTGGTGGAGATAATCGCCAGCAAACCGTGGGTGTACATGGCATTCACCGCCTGCACTTCCGGGAACTCGGCTTTCAGCTGTTGATACAGCGGTACGCAGGTTGCCGGCCCCATCAGGTAGTCAATCTCCGTCCACGGCATCCCCAGATATAGCGATTCAAAAATCGGTTTGGTGCGATAAGAGACTTTATCGATACGTACGACCGTCATATTACGTCCACCGGAATAGTGCCCGGTAAACTCGCCAAATGGCCCTTCGATTTCACGCTTACGGCTTTCAATGACCCCTTCGAGGATCACTTCCGAACCCCAAGGTACGTCAAAGCCGGTAAGCGGTGCGGTAGCGATCGGGTACGGGCTTTCACGCAGCGCTCCCGCCATTTCGTATTCCGACTGATCGTACTTCAGCGGCGTGGCCCCCATCAGGGTGATGATAGGATCGTTACCCAGCGTGATGGCAATCGGCAGATCTTCACCGCGCTCTTCAGCTTTATGCAGATGCAGCGCGATATCATGCATCGGCACCGGCTGCAGGCCAAGCTTGCGTTTGCCCTTCACTTCCATACGATAAATGCCGACGTTCTGTTTGCCGAAGTTGTCCGGATCCAACGGATCGCGCGACACCACGCAGGCTTTATCAAGATAGAAACCGCCGTCACCATCGTTCAGACGAAACAGCGGCAGAATATCAAACAGGTTGATCTCCTCACCATCAACACAGTTTTCAGCCCACGTCGGGTTGGCACGACGCTCCGGTGTAACCGGAAATTTATCCCAACGGCGAATAAACTCATCAATTTGTTTTTTCACCGGCGTATTGGGCGGCAGGCCTAATGAAATGGCATGATTCTGCCATGAGCCGATGGTATTCATCGCCACGCGGGCGTCGGTAAAACCACGAATATTGTCAAACCACAGCGCTGGCGCACCATCACCAATACGTCCGGTCGCGTTAGCCGCCGCAGCCAGATCCGGCTCAGCGTTGACTTCTTCACTGATTTTCAGCAATTGTCCCTGGTCGTCCAGCGCTTGTAAAAAGCTGCGCAAATCATCAAATGCCATTATTCATTCTCCTGTGAAAAATTCTGCGCCTGCCGTAAACCCTGCCAGCGACGGGCGTTTGGATGCTCCAGACCAAACTGATCGAGCACACGCGCAACGATATGCTGAGTGATGTCATCGACCGTTTGCGGGTGGTTGTAAAACGCGGGCATCGGCGGGACCATCGCCACGCCCATGCGGGAAAGTGCGAGCATGTTTTCCAGATGAATAGTGCTGAGCGGCATTTCACGCGGAACCAGAACCAGCTTGCGCCCTTCTTTCAGCACCACATCAGCAGCGCGCCCCACCAGTCCTTCCGCGTAGCCTGCTCGAATACCGGCCAGCGTTTTCATACTGCAGGGGATAATGATCATGCCGTCAGTACGAAACGATCCTGAGGATATGGTCGCTGACTGGTCCGCCGGGTTGTGGCAATAATCGGCCAACGCCGACACATCACGGACGCTGTACGGCGTCTCCAGTTCAATGGTGGTTTTGGCCCACTTTGACAGCACCAGATGGGTTTCTACCCCCGGTATTTCCCGCAGTGCCAACAATAGCGACACACCTAGCGGTGCGCCGGTCGCCCCGGTCATTCCTACAATCAGTCTCATTTCGCCCTCAAATTTGTTCGTGTACGAACATTTTATTAAAATACTCCCTCGATACATTCCGGACAAGAGCACCTCGCACAGATTGCTAAAGCAGCAATGGTTAAACTATGACGCGTTACCCGTTAAGATAGAGACTGACAGATATTCCGGAGCTCTCATGCCGTTAAGAAACACAGCCTTTCACCTTTTACGTCAACTTTTTCAGCAACATACGGCTCGCTGGCAACATGAATTACCGGATCTGACCAAACCGCAGTATGCGGTGATGCGCGCCATTGCCGAGCATCCCGGCATTGAGCAGGTCGCCCTGACCGAAGCCGCAGTCTGTACCAAGGCAACGCTTGCGGAAATGCTGAGCCGGATGGAAAAACGGGAGTTGGTCAGACGTGAACACGACCCGGCAGATAAGCGTCGGCGGTTTGTTTATTTGACCGCGCAAGGAGAAGCATTACTGGCCAGCGCAACCCCGTTAGGCGATAGCGTGGATGATGAGTTTCTGGGGCGATTATCTGATGAAGAACGTGAGCAGTTCACACGTCTGGTGCGTAAGATGATGAACTAATCTGTCGGATGGCGACATAAATGTCTTATCCGGCCTACAAAGTCCGGCTCCCCATAGGCCTGATAAACGCAGTGCCATCAGGCAACAAACATAGAAAAAGGCCAGTCTCAATGAGACTGGCCTTTCTTGATAGAACTTGTGCTTACTCGCGGAACAGCGCTTCGATATTCAGTCCCTGAGTCTGCAGGATTTCACGCAGGCGACGCAGACCTTCAACCTGAATCTGGCGAACACGTTCACGGGTGAGGCCAATTTCGCGGCCCACATCTTCCAGTGTCGCAGCTTCATACCCCAGCAGACCAAAGCGACGTGCCAGTACCTCACGCTGTTTGGCGTTCAGTTCGAACAGCCATTTGACGATGCTCTGTTTCATATCATCGTCTTGCGTGGTGTCTTCCGGGCCGTTTTCCTTTTCATCGGCCAGAATATCCAGCAACGCTTTTTCGGAATCGCCACCCAGCGGGGTGTCTACCGAGGTAATACGCTCGTTGAGTCGGAGCATACGGCTGACGTCATCAACCGGTTTGTCCAGTTGTTCAGCAATCTCTTCTGCGCTCGGTTCGTGGTCCAGTTTATGCGACAACTCACGCGCGGTACGCAGATAGACGTTCAGCTCTTTTACAATGTGAATTGGCAGTCGGATCGTACGGGTTTGGTTCATTATCGCCCGTTCGATCGTCTGGCGGATCCACCAGGTTGCGTATGTTGAGAAGCGGAACCCGCGTTCCGGGTCAAACTTCTCGACTGCACGGATCAGTCCCAGATTGCCCTCTTCAATCAGGTCCAGCAATGCCAGACCACGATTGCCATAACGACGAGCAATTTTCACCACCAGACGCAAGTTACTTTCAATCATGCGACGGCGGGATGCGACATCCCCACGCAGTGCGCGACGCGCAAAATAAACTTCTTCTTCGGCTGTTAACAGTGGTGAATAACCAATCTCACCAAGGTAAAGCTGAGTCGCGTCCAACACACGCTGTGTGGCCCCCTGCGATAACAGCTCTTCTTCAGCCAGGTCGTTATCACTGGGTTCCTCTTCACTCAAGGCTTTTTCATCAAAAGCCTCTACTCCGTTCTCATCAAATTCCGCATCTTCATTTAAATCATGAACTTTCAGCGTATTCTGACTCATAAAGGTGGCTCCTACCCGTGATCCCTAACGGAACTAGCACGTGAAAGCCTGGTTCCGCCGAATTATCGCTGCGGTAAATAACGCAGCGGGTTTACGGATTTCCCCTTGTAACGAATTTCAAAATGCAAGCGTGTTGAACTGGTTCCGGTACTACCCATGGTAGCTATTTTCTGCCCCGCCTTGATTTCTTGTTGTTCCCGGACCAGCATTGTATCGTTATGGGCGTAGGCACTCAGGTAATCATCGTTATGTTTGATGATAATAAGATTACCGTAACCACGCAGCGCGTTACCGGCATAGACGACGCGTCCATCTGCGGTCGCGACAATAGCCTGTCCCTTGCTGCCTGCAATGTCGATCCCTTTATTGCCACCTTCGGTAGCCGCAAAGTTTTCGATCACTTTGCCGTCGGTCGGCCAGCGCCAGGTAGAGATTGGCGAGCTGGTTGACGTTGAGCTTGCAGTTGATTCGGTTGCGCTAACTGCCGGAGCCGTTACAGGCGCTGTGACCACAGTCCCAGCAGGCTTGTTGTTCGGCAACATTTTATTAGCACTTTGTTCACCTGAATCCTCAGAATACGTAATTGTTGGTTTCGAAGCAACAGCAACGGTGGAATTTTGTGCAGGGTTGGTCACAACTCCTTGCTGTGCTGCATCCGCCTGGGTGATGGCATTTCCACCGGTAATCGGTGCGCCAGACGCATTGCCCACTTGCAGAGTTTGACCGACATTCAGGCCATACGGGGCCGGAACGTTATTGCGTTGTGCGAGATCACGGAAATCGTTCCCGGTAATCCAGGCAATATAGAAAAGGGTATCGCCTTTCTTAACAGTATAGGTACTGCCGCCCGTATAGCTACCTTTCGGAATGTTCCCATACTTACGGTTGTACACAATACGACCGTTTTCCATCTGCACAGGTTGTTCCGCAACAGGCTGGATCTGTGTTGACTGTGTGGTCGGACGCTGCACCGGCTGGATCTGCGGCGTTTGCTGTACTGTCGACGTCGAGCCCATTTTTGGTGGAGGCGTAATCAGCATACCGGAATTGGTGTTCGTTGATGCACCGCCATCAACGGAACTGACCGGTGCAGGTGGATTCGAGGTATTTGAACAACCTGCCAGCCATAATGAAACCAGTGACAATGCCGCAATGCGGCGAACGGTAAATTTGTGGCTTCCCGCGCTCATTTATCCCCCAGGAAAATTTGATTAAAACCAGTGACGTAATCACCGTGCAAGGCATCGGACTGGGCACTGGAAACGTGACCACGATACGCTTACTAATTCCAGAATATCCAGGAAAACTCCAGGTATTCAGAGCCTGTATCTACGCAAGCTCCCCTTTTACTAAGGGAACGAAGCGTACGGCCTCCACGGTATCGATAATAAATTCGCCTCCCCGACGACGCACCCGTTTCAGAAACTGGTGCTCGTCACCCACGGGTAAGACGAGAATACCGCCTTCATCCAACTGCATCATCAATGCGGTTGGGATCTCAGGCGGCGCTGCCGTAACAATGATAGCGTCAAACGGGGCTCGCGCTTGCCAGCCTTGCCATCCATCACCATGACGGGTAGAAACATTATGTAAATCAAGCTGTTTAAGTCGACGACGCGCCTGCCACTGCAAACCTTTAATGCGCTCAACAGAGCACACATGGTGCACCAGGTGCGCCAGAATCGCCGTTTGGTAGCCAGAGCCGGTACCAATTTCCAGCACCCGGGACTGTGGCGTTAACTCCAGCAGCTCGGTCATCCGCGCAACCATATAGGGCTGCGAAATCGTCTGCCCCTGACCAATCGGCAGGGCAATATTGTCCCAGGCCTTATGTTCAAACGCCTCATCAATGAATTTTTCACGCGGCACGGCGGCAAGTGCATCGAGAACAAGCTCATCTCTGATGCCCTGCGCACGTAATTGTTCAAGAAGAGTGTGTACGCGTCTGCTTACCATTGCGTGTCGGCTCCCACGCTGTCTAACCAGTCAGAAACAACTTCATGCGCGCCGTATGCGGTTAAATCGACATGCAGCGGCGTGATGGAAACATAGCCTTCATCGACGGCGGCAAAATCAGTATCCGGTCCGGCGTCGCACTTCTCGCCCGGTGGCCCGATCCAGTACAGCGTATTACCGCGCGGGTCCTGCTGTGGTATCACCTGATCTGCAGGATGGCGACTACCGCAGCGGGTGACGCGGATACCTTTAATCTGATCCAGCGGTAAATCCGGCACGTTGATATTCAAAATGCGCCCGGTGCGCAGCGGTTCACGACTCAGCGCCCGTAAGATACGGCAGGTTACTGCGGCAGCAGTATCGTAGTGTTTATGCCCATCAAGTGAGACAGCCAGCGCAGGGAAGCCCAGGTGACGACCTTCCATCGCTGCCGCAACGGTACCGGAATAGATAACATCATCGCCGAGATTAGGACCTGCGTTAATACCAGACACGACAATGTCCGGACGCGGACGCATTAATGCGTTAACGCCCAGATAGACGCAATCGGTAGGTGTACCCATTTGTACGGCGATATCACCGTTATCATAGGTGAACGTGCGAAGTGAGGATTCCAGCGTCAGCGAGTTGGACGCGCCACTGCGGTTACGATCCGGGGCAACCACCTGTACGTCAGCAAACTCACGCAGCGCTTTCGCCAGCGTTTGTATACCGGGTGCGTGAACCCCATCATCGTTACTCAGCAATATACGCATAATCACCCATTGTGTTAATAAGTTCCCTTACAACACTGGTGGCGAAGCTACCTGCCGGTAGCCAGAAACGTAACTCAACGGTTACGTCATCCCACCAGTTCCAGCTTAATTGTTGTGGATACAGCAACATAGCGCGACGCGATGCGTCGACTTTCTCGCGCAATAACAGAAACTGCAGCGCGGTTTCATCAGCAACAGCGGCTTCTTCAAACGCCAGCGCGTCGCGTTGAGTTCCCCACTCACCGCTGCCCGGCAATGCCGCTGTAATCATCAATTCTTTCTCATCGACGCGACGCTGTAATTCAGTTTGTTCTTCCTGTGTGGCGACAAACCAGCTTCCGCGCCCCGATAATTGTAGCGCATCGCCGTCAACAACTTGATTAAAGTCTGTTTTTTTCAGGCGTTCACTGACTATCTGATTAAACAACGCGCTACGGGCCGCCGACAACCAAAAACTGCGTTTATTGCGATCGCGCACCGGCGCATCGCTTTGCGCCCAGCGCAGCGCCCCTTGCAGGTTGCTGCCGCCGATACCAAAACGCTGAGCGCCAAAATAGTTCGGTACGCCGCGCTCGTTAATTGCCTGCAAACGCGCTTCAACATCATTTCGCTCGCTCACTTCACGCAACACCAGCGTAAATTCGTTGCCTTTCAGCGCCCCTAAACGCAGCTTACGCTTGTGGCGCGCGTACTCCAGCACTTTACAGCCTTCAAGCTCAAATTTGCTTAAATCAGGCATCGCATTGCCCGGCACACGCGCACACAGCCACTGTTCCGTGACCGCATGCTTGTCTTTCTGGCCAGCAAAGCTCACTTCGCGGGCATGAATTTTCAGGAATTTCGCCAGCGCGTCAGCCACAAAACGGGTGTTACAACCGTTTTTCAGGATACGCACCAAAATGTGCTCGCCTTCGCCATCGGGTTCGAAGCCTAAATCTTCGACGACGACAAAGTCTTCCGGATTCGCTTTCAGAACGCCATGGCCTTGTGGTTTGCCATGGAGATACGTCAGATCTTCAAACGCAGTCATTTCGTTGCCTTAATGAGTAACGCCACCGCTTCACAGGCAATCCCTTCCCCACGCCCGGTAAAACCGAGTTTTTCCGTGGTGGTCGCTTTCACGTTAACATCATCCATATGGCAGCCGAGGTCTTCGGCAATAAACACACGCATTTGTGGAATGTGCGGCAGCATCTTCGGCGCCTGAGCAATAATTGTCACATCCACATTACCAAGCGTATAGCCTTTGGCTTGAATACGCCGCCAGGCTTCACGCAATAATTCACGACTATCTGCACCTTTAAAGGCCGGGTCGGTGTCCGGGAATAGCTTACCGATATCCCCCAGCGCAGCCGCGCCCAGCAGAGCATCGGTTAACGCGTGCAACGCCACGTCGCCATCAGAATGCGCCAGCAATCCTTTTTCATACGGGATGCGCACACCACCAATGATAATTGGGCCAACTCCTCCAAAAGCGTGTACGTCGAAACCGTGTCCAATTCGCATTATGCCTTCTCCTGATATACACAGCGTCCTCCAGGCAGCCTGAAGGATGATGTATCTAGATAGTTCGGGTCAGATAAAATTCCGCCAGCGCCAGATCTTCCGGGCGGGTGACTTTGATGTTGTCAGCACGTCCTTCGACCAGCTGCGGATGAAAGCCGCAATATTCCAGCGCCGAAGCTTCGTCTGTAATAGTTGCACCTTCGTTGAGTGCACGTGTCAGGCAATCGTGCAATAACTCGCGCGGGAAAAACTGCGGCGTCAACGCATGCCATAAATCGGTGCGATCGACCGTATGGGCGATGTCTGTTCGCCCCGGCTCCGCGCGTTTCATTGTGTCGCGTACCGGTGCGGCAAGGATCCCGCCGGTACGGCTGGACTCGCTGATTGCCAGCAAACGGGCCAAATCATCCTGGTGCAGGCACGGACGCGCGGCGTCATGCACCAGCACCCAACGGGCCTCCCCTGCGGCTTGCAAACCGGCAAGGACAGAATCGGCACGCTCGTTGCCGCCATCCACCACCGTAATTTGCGGGTGCGCAGCAAGTGGAAGTTGGGCAAAGCGACTGTCGCCTGGGCTGATAGCGATGACGACTCGCGTCACCCGGGGATGAGCCAGCAGCGCATCAACCGAGTGTTCAAGAATGGTTTTATTGCCAATAGAGAGGTACTGCTTAGGACACTCTGTTTGCATTCGGCGGCCAAACCCGGCAGCCGGCACCACGGCGCAAACGTCCAATAAAGTGGCTGCCATGTTAAATCCCTGGACGGTTTATCGATTGTTTTGCCCTGCAGTCTGAGCGCGTTTAGACGCGTCAGGCACCAGACGATAAAAGGTTTCGCCCGGCTTAGTCATGCTGAGTTCGTTGCGCGCACGCTCCTCAATAGCCTCTTGTCCGCCATTGAGATCGTCAATTTCGGCAAAGAGCTGATCGTTACGCGCTTTAAGTTTCGCGTTTGTAACTTGCTGCGCAGCAACATCATCGTTGACGCGACTATAGTCATGTATGCCGTTCTTACCGAACCACAGCGAATACTGCAGCCAGACTAATAAAGCCAGCAACAGCAACGTTAGTTTACCCATCCTGCCCCCTGAAAAACGGCATTAATATCCCATAACTTCCGCAGACAACTTTACATCAACGGTCGGGAATGCCGCGACAACGCGGGCAAATGTACCACATTTGCCCGTTGTTACGTATACCCCGTGTAAGGAGAACATAATCTCATTGTTGGTTACGGTTTGAATTATGACCAGAGAGTGAACAACGTCGGCGATTGTTAAATAAAGGCGTTTGCCTAACCCAATAACCATAAAAACAGTGCGCCAAACATCGCCCCAACCACCAGCAGGGTACAGGTAATGCTCAGCAGCAACCTTCCCTTCAATAGCGAGTGCAAGGCAATACCCGCGACAATCGCCACGGGCAGCAACGCGAGGAAAAAGGGCCAGGTATAAATGAAGAAAAACAGTGTATTAGGGCCATACATCAGACACGGGAATCCCAGCGCCAACAACCACGCGATAAAACCGACCACAGCCCCCGGTAGTGACCAGGTGGTTTCGTCGTCGGCGGCGAAGGTATCTGACTCTGTAATAGTAATGTTATGGCTGTTACGCATATCTAATCCTGTGACCGTGACTGACCGGGCATGTGAGCTCGGGTGTCTCAGGATCTGATAATATCTTCCTGCCTCAGCAGGTCTAATAATTGGGGTACCAAATTTGTTACCAATTGTTCACCATCAAGATGAATCTCTGGCGATTCAGGCGCTTCGTATACCGAATCAATTCCGGTGAAATTGCGTAACTCACCCGCCCGCGCTTTTTTATACAGCCCTTTTGGATCGCGTGCTTCACACGTTGCTAATGGCGTATCGACAAAAACTTCAATAAAACGCCCTTCGCCAACTCGCTCACGAACCATTTTGCGCTCAGCGCGATGCGGTGAGATAAAGGCGGTCAACACCACAAGCCCCGCATCCACCATCAGGTTAGCCACTTCACCAACCCGGCGAATATTCTCCTTACGATCGGCATCACTAAATCCAAGATCGCTGCACAAGCCGTGACGCACGTTATCGCCATCCAAGAGATAAGTACTCACCCCCAGCTTATGCAACGCTTCTTCAAGCGCCCCTGCTACCGTGGATTTACCGGAACCAGACAACCCGGTAAACCACAGTACAACACCACGATGACCGTGGCGTTGTTCCCGCTGTTGCGGTGTAACAGGATGGGCATGCCAGACGACGTTTTCGTCATGCAGCGCCATTATTTTCCTCCCAGCAGATCGCGCGCACCCCAGTGTGGGAAGTGGCGACGCACCAGTGCATTAAGCTCCAGCTCAAACGCGCTGAACTGAGAAGCCGCGGCGAGCTCCTGAACAAGTGGCTCACGCACCAGTCCCGCGCCAACGGTAACGTTGGTCAGGCGGTCAATAATTATCAGCCCGCCCGTCACCGGGTTCTGCTGATAGGTATCCAGCACCAGCGGCTCATCAAAGGTCAGATTAACCAGACCGATGCCGTTCAGCGGTAGCGCTTCAACGTCACGTTGGGTCAGGTTGTTTATATCGACCTGATATTGCACGCTATCAACGCGTGCGCGGGTCTTCTTGCCTGCGACTTTGATGTCGTAGCTTTGTCCAGGCGACAGCGGTTGTTCCGCCATCCAAACCACATCAATGGCAGCGCTTTGAACCGCCGGCAACGCCTCACCGGCATCAAGTAACAGGTCGCCCCGGCTGATATCGATCTCATCTTTCAGCACCAGGGTGATCGCTTCACCTGCATGCGCTTCCTGTAAATCGCCATCAAAGGTCACGATCCGCGCTACGCTGGACTCAACGCCGGACGGCAGCACTTTGACGCGCTGCCCGACCTTCACGCTACCGGAGGCCAGCGTTCCGGCATAACCACGAAAATCCAGATTCGGTCGGTTCACATACTGCACCGGGAAGCGCATCGGCTGAGTATCAATACTGCGCTGGATCTCAACGGTTTCCAGCACTTCCAGCAGCGTCGGACCGCTGTACCACGGCATACTGGCGCTTTGCGAAGCCACGTTATCGCCTTCCAGCGCAGAGAGCGGCACAAACCGGATATCCAGGTTGCCCGGCAGTTGTTCAGCAAAAGTAAGATAGTCTTCGCGAATACGGTTAAATGTCTCTTCGCTAAAGTCCACCAGATCCATTTTGTTGATCGCCACCACCAGGTGTTTGATCCCAAGCAGCGTGGAGATAAAGCTGTGACGACGAGTCTGATCCAGCACACCTTTACGCGCATCGATCAATAGGATCGCCAGGTCGCAGGTCGACGCACCGGTCGCCATGTTACGGGTGTACTGTTCATGTCCGGGTGTGTCCGCAATAATAAATTTACGCTTCTCGGTAGAGAAATAACGGTAAGCCACGTCGATGGTGATGCCCTGCTCGCGCTCGGCCTGCAAGCCGTCAACCAATAACGCCAGATCAAGCTTTTCGCCTTGAGTGCCGTGACGTTTACTGTCATTGTGCAGCGATGAAAGCTGGTCTTCATAAATCTGACGCGTGTCGTGCAGCAGGCGACCAATCAGGGTGCTTTTCCCGTCATCCACGCTACCGCAGGTTAAAAAGCGCAGCAGACTTTTGTGTTGCTGGGCAACCATCCAGGCTTCAACGCCGCCTTCATTAGCAATTTGTTGTGCAAGTGTCGTATTCATGGCGGCTCCTTAGAAATACCCCTGACGTTTCTTCAGCTCCATGGAGCCCGCCTGGTCGCGGTCAATCACGCGGCCCTGACGTTCACTGGTAGTTGAGACCAGCATCTCTTCGATAATTTCCGGCAGCGTCTGCGCATTCGACTCCACCGCGCCTGTCAGTGGCCAGCAACCGAGCGTACGGAAACGTACCATGCGTTTTTTAATCACTTCCCCGGGTTGCAGATCGATTCTGTCGTCATCAATCATCATCAACATGCCGTCGCGTTCAAGCACCGGACGCTCCGCCGCCAGGTACAGTGGCACGATGTCAATGTTTTCCAGCCAGATGTACTGCCAGATATCCTGTTCGGTCCAGTTGGAGAGCGGGAAGACGCGAATACTTTCGCCTTTGTTAATTTGTCCGTTGTAGTTGTGCCACAGCTCCGGGCGCTGATTTTTAGGATCCCAGCGATGAAAACGATCGCGGAAAGAGTAAATACGCTCTTTGGCACGCGATTTCTCTTCGTCACGACGAGCACCGCCAAACGCGGCATCAAAACCGTATTTATTAAGCGCCTGCTTCAGCCCTTCGGTTTTCATAATGTCGGTATGCTTGGCGCTGCCGTGGACGAACGGGTTGATGCCCATCGCCACCCCTTCCGGGTTTTTATGCACCAGCAGTTCGCAGCCGTAGGCTTTCGCCGTACGGTCACGAAACTCGTACATTTCGCTGAATTTCCAACCGGTATCAACGTGCAGTAATGGGAACGGCAGCGTGCCAGGATAAAACGCTTTACGCGCCAGATGCAGCATTACGCTGGAATCTTTGCCGATGGAATACATCATCACCGGATTAGAAAACTCGGCGGCCACCTCACGAATGATATGGATGCTTTCCGCTTCCAGTTGCCGCAGGTGGGTAAGTCGTTTTTGATCCATAACCGTTCCTATGTAATGCCGTTATTTTGCTAACGATGCTCAGATAACCTGACTATAGGGAGGGCAAGAGGGCGAATGAAATTACGAATTGGAATGAGTAGTTCCTCAAAGGAATAACGATCCGGAAAAGCAAATATCAAAAAGTGCTTAAGCTACCGGATTTCGGGCATTTAGGAGCAAATGAAATTGTTTTACCTCGATCACAGTTTCATACTAGCGGCTGAAAATTTCTGCTTGGTATTTAAGGACTCATTATGTTTTCCGCAACGCGCCACCTTATTGCTGCCATGGCGCTCGGCGCGTGTTTTATCCTTCCTGCACAGGCAACATCCTCCAAACCTGGCGATATCGCAAATACCCAGGCTCGATATATCGCAACGTTTTTCCCGGGCCGCGTGACGGGATCTCCGGCTGAAATGTTATCTGCTGATTATATACGTCAGCAATTTCAGCAGATGGGCTACAGCAGTGATATTCGGACGTTTAATAGCCGTTATGTTTATACCGCCAAAGATAACCGTAAAAACTGGCATAACGTAACGGGAAGCACCGTTATTGCAGCACATGAAGGCAAAGCGCCGCAGCAGATTATTATTATGGCGCACCTCGACACCTACGCCGCACAAAGCGATGCCGATTCAGATGCCAATCTGGGTGGATTAACCCTGCAAGGGATCGACGACAACGCTGCAGGTGTTGGCGTGATGCTGGAACTGGCGGAAAAACTCAAAGACGTGCCGACGCAGTACGGCATCCGATTTATCGCCACCAGCGGCGAGGAAGAAGGCAAACTGGGCGCGGAGAACATCCTGAAGCGAATGAGCGCCGCCGAGAAGAAAAACACGCTGCTGGTTATCAACCTCGATAACCTGATTGTCGGTGATAAGCTCTATTTCAACAGCGGTAAGAAAACCCCGGAAGCGGTGCGAAAACTGACGCGCGACCGGGCACTGGCTATCGCGCATAGTCGCGGCATTGTAGCCAGCACCAATCCAGGCCTGAACAAAGACTATCCGAAGGGAACAGGATGTTGTAACGATGCGGAGGTCTTCGACGACGCGGGTATTGCTGTGCTCTCCGTTGAAGCGACCAACTGGAACCTGGGCAAGAAAGATGGCTACCAACAGCGCGCCAAAAGCGCCTCGTTCCCGTCTGGCAACAGCTGGCATGATGTGCGACTGGATAACCAGCAGCATATCGATAAAGCCTTACCGGGCCGGATAGAGCGCCGTAGCCGCGACGTAGTACGCATTATGCTGCCGCTGGTAAAAGAACTGGCGAAAGCAGGTAAATCCTGAAGAAGAAGCCCGGTAATAAGTAAACGTTACCGGGCTTTTAACAGTTAGCCTTCGTGCAGCCCGCACTCTCTTTTCAGCCCAAAGAACCGCGTCTCTTCTTCCGCCATTCCCGGCTCCCATTTGCGGGTGGTATGGGTATCGCCGACTGACAGATAGCCCTGATCCCACAGTGGATGGTACTTCAGACCATGCTTTTGCAGATACTGGTAAACCGTACGGTTGTCCCAGTCGATGATCGGCAGAACTTTAAACACACCACGCTGAATAGCCAGCACCGGTAAATGCGCACGACTGCCCGATTGCTCACGGCGCAGACCGGCAAACCAGGTCTGCGCGTTCAGCTCCAGCAATGCCCGGTTCATCGGTTCGACTTTGTTGATGTCATTGTATTTTTCAATGCCCTCAACGCCCTGCTCCCACAGTTTGCCATAGCGCGCTTCCTGCCAGGCCGCACTTTCCTTCGCCCGGTAGACTTGCAGATTAAGCTTGAGCTTGTCCGTTAACTCGTCAATAAACTGGTAGGTTTCCGGGAACAGATAACCGGTATCGGTGAGGATCACCGGGATATCCGGGCGAACCTGATTTACCAGGTGCAGGCTCACTGCCGCCTGAATACCAAAACTTGATGACAGTACATATTCGCCAGGCAGGTTTTCCAGCGCCCACGCCACGCGATCCTCGGCGCTCAATTTTTCCAGTTGGTCGTTGGTTTGCGCCAACGCCATAACACGTTCAACTTTCGGCAGTTCGTTCAACGCGTTGAGATCGAGTTTGGACATAAGTTCCTCACTGTTTGCCTTGCCTGATGGCGCTGCGCTTATCAGGTCTGCCGATTCAGCAGACCCGATAAGTCAATTTCACATTATTCCCAGAAATCCCGGGCAGGATCGAGCACCGGGCGAATGATGCCCGCACGCACCGTAAAGTCACCGAAGCCTTCACCCGCTTCGCGCTCTTTCGCCCAGCGCCCAATCAGTTCATCCAGCGATGCCAGAATTTCCGGCTCGGTGATGTTCTCTTTAAACATCCGGGGAATGCGAGTTCCAATACGGTTGCCCCCTAAATGGAGGTTGTAACGTCCGGGCGCTTTCCCCACCAGACCAACTTCCGCCAGCATCGCGCGGCCGCAACCGTTCGGGCAGCCAGTCACACGCATGACAATATTTTCATCACTCAGGCTGTGCTTCGCCATCAGCGTGTCGATGTTGTCGATAAACGTTGGCAGGAAGCGCTCGGCCTCCGCCATCGCCAGCGGACAGGTTGGGAACGACACGCAGGCCATCGAGTTTTCACGCTGCGGAGTGACCGCATTCATTAAGCCACTCTTCTGCGCAATCTTCTCGATCTTCGCCTTTTCACTCTCAGGAACACCTGCAATGATCAGGTTCTGGTTCGCGGTAATACGGAACTCACCTTTGTGGATCTTCGCGATCTCAAGCAGACCGGTTTTCAACGGACGGCCCGGATAATCCAGGATACGGCCGTTTTCAATAAACAGCGTCAGATGCCATTTATTGTCGATCCCTTTCACCCAGCCGATACGATCGCCGCGACCGGTGAACTCGTACGGGCGGATAGGCTCAAACTTGATCCCCGCGCGGCGCTCAACTTCAGCTTTAAAGGTCTCAACGCCTACGCGTTCCAGCGTGTATTTGGTTTTGGCGTTTTTACGATCGGTACGGTTACCCCAGTCACGCTGAGTCGTCACCACCGCTTCCGCCACAGCCAGCGTATGCTCAAGCGGCAGATAACCAAATTCGCTTGCCGTCCGGGCGTAAGTTTTCTTATTGCCATGCTCAATGGACAAACCGCCGCCCACCAGCAGGTTAAAGCCCACCAATTTGCCGTTTTCCGCAATCGCCACGAAGTTCATGTCATTGGCATGCAGATCGATGTCGTTCTGCGGTGGGATCACCACCGTGGTTTTAAACTTACGCGGCAGATAGGTTTGACCGAGGATCGGCTCCTCGTCGGTGGTCGCAACTTTTTCCTGATCAAGCCAGATCTCTGCATAGGCGCGGGTGCGCGGCAGCAGATGTTCGGAGATCTTTTTCGCCCACTCGTAGGCTTCGGCGTGCAGCTCAGATTCATACGGGTTGGAGGTACACAGCACGTTACGGTTCATATCGTTGGCGGTCGCCAGTGCGTCCAGGCCGACGGAGTGCAGCATCTGGTGTACCGGCTTAACGTTCTTCTTCAGAATGCCGTGAAACTGGAAGGTCTGACGGTTGGTCAGACGAATGCTGCCGTAAATAGTGTTGTCATGGGCGAACTTGTCGATCGCCTGCCACTGTTTGGTGGTGATCACTCCACCCGGCAGACGACAGCGCAGCAGCATCGCGTGACGCGGCTCCAGCTTTTGCTCGGCACGTTCGGCGCGGATATCGCGGTCGTCCTGCTGGTACATACCGTGAAAACGGATCAGCAGGAAGTTGTCGCCTTTAAACCCGCCGGTCAGGCCGTCGTTTAAATCTTCGGCAATGGTACCGCGCAGATAGTTGCTTTCCAGCTTCATACGCTCAGCGTCGGACAGTTTGCCTTCGACCACCAATGGTCCTGGATGTTTTTCGCTCATTAGTAGACATCTCGCTGATAACGGCGCTCAATGCGCAGCTCACTTAAAAATTCATCCGCCGCTTCGATATCCATACCACCGAATTCGGCAATCACTTCCAACAACGCCTGCTCAACGTCTTTCGCCATACGATTGGCATCGCCGCAGACATAAATGTGGGCACCGTCGTTAATCCAGCGCCACAGTTCCGCGCCCTGTTGGCGCAGTTTATCTTGTACGTAGACTTTTTCTTTTTGATCGCGGGACCAGGCGAGATCGATACGGCTCAGTACGCCCTCTTTGACGTAACGCTGCCATTCCACCTGATACAAGAAATCTTCGGTAAAGTGCGGGTTACCGAAAAACAGCCAGTTTTTGCCTTCGGCTCCATCAGCCGCACGCTGCTGCATGAAAGCACGGAACGGTGCAATTCCCGTACCCGGGCCAATCATAATCACCGGCGTCTGCGGGTTTGACGGCAGGCGGAAATTGTCGTTGTGTTCAATGAACACGCGGACTTCACCTTCTTCTTCCACGCGGTCGGCGAGGAAACTGGAAGCACCACCAGCACGGGCGCGACCTTCTATCTCATAACGCACCACGCCCACGGTGACGTGCACTTCGCTTTCCACTTCCGCCTGAGAAGAGGCAATGGAGTACAAACGCGGCGTCAACGGACGCAGAAGATCAACTAACGCCTGAGCATCCAGTTGCGCCGGGGAGAAGCGCACCATATCGACGATGGGCGTGGTGGCGGCATAATGCTGCAACTGTGCTTTGTCACCCACTAACGGCAGCAATGTTTCGCTGCGGGTTAAGGTGGCATAGTTCTCCACGATATTGCCGGTATTCACCGTCAGCTCGAAGTGCCACTGCAACGCTTCAGCGAGCGACAAGGTTTTGCCTTCAACCGTCACCGGTTCATCACCTTTCAGCCACAGCAGTTCAACCAGTTCTTTAACCAGATCCGGGTCATTCTGATACCAGACGCCCAAGGCATCGCCCGGCTGATAACGCAGGCCGGAATCACCTAAATCAATTTCAATATGGCGTACGTCTTTTTCAGAGTCACGGCCGGTGATTTTCTGATTCACCGCAAGCGACGCCGTCAGCGGTGCTTCTTTGGTGTACGGACTGGTGTGTACTTCATTTACCGCACCGCTCGCTGCAACCTGTACAGACGGTGCAGCAGGCGCGCGCGCTTTCAGCACCTCAACCAGACGCGCGCGCCATTCGGCGGCGGCGGCCTGGTATTCCACGTCGGCATCGACGCGGTCAAGCAGGCGCTCACCGCCCAGCTCGGCCAGCTTGCTGTCGAAGTCTTTCCCGGCCTGGCAGAAGAATTCATAGGAGGTATCGCCAAGGCCCAGCACCGCAAAGGCGGTATCGGTCAGCTTCGGCGCTTTTTTCGAGAACAGGAACTTATGCAGCGCCACGGCTTCTTCAGCCGGTTCACCTTCCCCCTGCGTCGACGCCACCACGATCAGCAGTTTTTCATTGGCGATTTGTTTGAATTTATAGTCGCCAGCGTTGATCAGAGTGACGTTGAGCTTCGCGGCGATCAGATCATCGCGCAGGGCTTCCGCCACACGACGCGCATTACCGGTTTGCGAGGCGGAGATAAGCGTAATGCCAGGCATTTCAGCGACAGGCGCAAGCGCCGCTGCATTGCTACCAGGCTGCTGATTCAGCACGCCCCAAAAATAGCCAGAAACCCACGCAAGCTGTGCGGGAGTGAAATCGGTCGTGGCAGCCTGAAGGCGTGCCAGTTGCTCCGGGTTTAGCGGTAGCAGAGCGGAAGGTGGGGCCTGTGTCGTCATGCGTTGTCATGTTCCAGTAAGCAAAGCTGTTTTTCGCGCCCAAATGGCACCAAAAAAAGAAATGAAAATACTCTAAATAATTCGAGTTGCATGAAGGCGGCAAGTGAACGAATCCCAGGAGCTTACTGAAGTAAGTGACTGGGATAAGAGAGTGAAGCCAACGCACATGCAGCTCGAAGTATGACGAGTATTAGGTTAACGGCGGGCATAGTAACAACTAAAGAAGGGATAGAAATAACAAATAACCAAATGGACTAACCTGTTTTAGTTATAGTCATTAACGACAAAAACGATTTAATAACTATATGATATATAAATAGTTATCAAACATTAACAGCGTAAATATGACGTTCTGATGCTTAGCGCCCTTTTAACTAATGATAAAAATTGTGCTTTACGGTACCCTACGGCGGTTTTTCGCATTCTTGAGAGTAAATAATGTCCACCACCTTGTTTAAAGATTTCACCTTCGAAGCCGCTCACCGCCTGCCGCACGTACCGGAAGGGCATAAGTGTGGCCGCCTGCATGGTCACTCATTTATGGTGCGTCTTGAAATTACCGGTGAAGTCGATCCGCATACCGGTTGGATCATGGATTTTGCTGAGTTAAAAGCCGCGTTTAAGCCGACTTACGACAGACTCGATCACTACTATTTGAACGATATTCCTGGCTTAGAAAATCCAACCAGTGAAGTGCTGGCCAAATGGATTTGGGATCAGATTAAACCTGTGGTCCCTCTGCTAAGTGCTGTAATGGTGAAAGAAACCTGCACAGCAGGCTGCGTGTACCGCGGCGAGTGATTGTAGCCTTGCCGGATGGCAATGCGTCTTATCCGGCCTGCGACGAGCAACAAACTCTGGCCGGGTAAGCGAAACGCTCCCGGCACAGTTATCAGGCAATATTCAGATATTTATGGGTTTGCATCGACAGACGCCAGTTGCGCGCAATACAGGTATCAATACACAAACGCGTCGCATCTTCTTTCTGGCTGATTGGCTGTAAGGCGATGATTCGTGGTTTGTCGTCGCTCAACGTCGCCAGCAGTTCATCCAGCGCTTCAATATCGCGAACGCGACCAACCGGATGTTTGATTTCATTCGCGCGCTCCAGCGCCTGCGACAGCACATCATAACCGCCACGCATATTTACCTTCGGCGATACGGTCACCCAGGTATTCGGCGTACAGCGTACTTCGTGGGTACCACTAGTTTCAATCTGGCAGCTAAAGCCGTTCTTTTCCAGCAGGTCAGTCAGCGGCATCAGGTCATGAATGCAGGGCTCGCCGCCGGTGATCACCACATGACGGGCGGTATACCCCTGACGCGAAATGACCGCCAGCAGATCCTCACTGCTCGCCGCCCCCCATTTGTCGCTTTCTTTGGTCTTGGCCAGGATGCTGTACAGGGAGACTTCCCGATCCTCAAGCTTATCCCAGGTGTGTTTGGTATCGCACCAGGCACAGCCAACCGGGCATCCCTGTAAACGAATAAAAATGGCGGGGACGCCGGTAAAGTAACCCTCACCTTGCAGGGTCTGGAACATCTCGTTAATCGGGTACTGCATAGCGCTCTCAATATGGGGATAAACGATAATTATCGCAGATCCCCGCCAAAGTATCATGCCCCATCGATGCTTTACGAGGCGATCGCCGCGACAAAGCGTGCCGTTATCTGCTGCGGACGCGTGATTGCGCCACCAACCACCACGGTATGGGCACCTAATTCCAGGCATCGTGCGGCACGTTCCGGAGTATCGACGTTTCCTTCTGCCACGACAGGTACGCTGACCGCCGCCAATACCTCACGTAAAAAACCGCAGTCGTTTTCCGCCAGCACATGCCCGGCAGTGTCAGCGGTATAGCCGTAGAGCGTGGTGCCCACGCAGTCAAAACTCAGACGCTCAGCTGTCACCGCTTCGTCTATGGTGGCGATATCCGCCATCAGCAGCACAGACGGGTAGCGAGCGCGGATTTGCATAACTAATTCTTCCAGCGTTTGTCCTCCTGGGCGCGGGCGCGCTGTCGCATCCAGAGCAATAATCTCCGGCTCAACGGTCATTAGCTCATCCACTTCCTTGAGGGTGGCCGTGATAAACACATCGCTACCCGGATAATCGCGCTTGATAATCCCAATCACCGGCAGGGAGACGCTCTCTTTGATCGCGCGAATGTCCACCACGCTGTTCGCACGAATACCTACAGCACCTCCCTGCGCTGCCGCCAGCGCCATACGCGACATAATAAACGGACTGTGCAGGGGCTCATTTTCCAGCGCCTGGCAGGAGACGATTAATTTACCTTTCAGGGAATCCAGTACAGTTTTCATTACGATAAGATCTCTTCGACTTCGTTTTTGATGATGGTGACATGCGGGCCATAAATCACCTGAACCCCGTTGCCGCGAATAATTACGCCACGCGCTCCGGTCGCTTTCAGCGCCGCTTCATCGACCTTGCTACTCTCTTTTACCGTCACGCGCAGACGTGTGGCGCAACAGTCCACCTCTTCCAGATTCTCTTTACCTCCCAGTCCGGCAATCACAGCCGCAGCACGCTCACTTTGCGGCAGGCCGGATTCAGTCGGTGCTGCGTTTTCACGACCAGGCGTCAACCAGTTAAAGCGGTTAATCAAATAGCGGAAGGTGAAGTAGTAAAGGAAGAACCACGGGATCCCCACCATAGGGACGTACATCCAGTTGGTTTTAGCTTCCCCCTGTAGCACACCGAAGAGGAGGAAATCGATAAGCCCACCCGAAAAGGTTTGCCCGATGGTGATATGTAAAATATGCGCCATCATAAACGCCAGACCATCGAAGAAGGCGTGAATGATGTATAACACAGGTGCGACAAACAGGAAGGAGAACTCGATAGGCTCAGTGATCCCCGTCAGGAAAGAGGTCAGGGCCGCCGACAACAGCAGTCCGGCGACAAGCTTTCTGTTCTCTGGTTTTGCAGTATGGTACATCGCAAGACATGCGCCAAGCAGACCAAACATCATGGTGATAAAGCGCCCGGACATAAAGCGCGAGGTGCCCGCATAGAACTGCTGCGTATTCGGATCGGCAAGTTGCGCGAAGAAAATACGCTGCGTACCTTCAACCAACTGGCCGTTGACGATTTCACTCCCGCCAAGCGCTGTGGTCCAGAACGGTAAATAAAAGATATGGTGTAACCCCAGTGGGCCAAGCATACGCAGGATGAAGCCGTACAACAGCGTACCCAGATAACCGGTCGCATCCACCAGACCACCCAGTCCAAAAATGAGTTTCTGGAAATGCGGCCAAACCACCGTCATGACCGCACCCACTACAATCGCGGCAAGGGAGCTAATAATCGGCACAAAGCGCGAACCGCTGAAGAAACCAAGGAACTGAGGTAGCGAAACTTTATTGAAACGGCTATGCAGCGCGCAGGTGACAAGCCCAATCACCACCCCACCAAATACGCCTGTTTCCAGCGTCTGAATACCCAGCGTCATCCCCTGGCCTACGGCACCGGGATTCTCGTGCGCCAGCGTTCCGTTGAGTGTCAATAAAGCGTTGATGGTGGCGTTCATCACCAGAAATGCCAGCAATGCAGCAAGCCCGGCGGTGCCTTTGTCCGTTTTCGCCAGTCCTACTGCCACACCCACCGCAAAAAGCACCGACAGGTTGGCAAACACAATAGAACCTGCGCTGGTCATGATCGTGAAGATTGCCTGTAACCAGTCAACGTCCAAAAACGGATACGCCGTCAATGTGTTTGGATTCGACAGCGCACCGCCAATCCCTAACAACAGCCCCGCAGCGGGCAGTACCGCAATCGGCAGCATGAACGATTTGCCGAACCGCTGTGCCTTTTCAAACCAAGCGCCCGATGAGGCGCCGCTAAACATTTGCATCATTTTTTCATCTCCCCGATTAATGATGAAAATTTTTACCATATTTACTTTTATAAATGAAAATTATCATCAAAAACCAGGAAGCCGATCATACTTTTTTAAAATGACTGGCATCTCTCCCCTGCTTTCCGCCACACTATCAGCAGAGAAACGCATTAAGGATTTTGCATGTCAGAAAATGAAAACCTGCTGCTGAGATTGCGCCAGGGCGTTGACGGATATAGCCGAACACAGCAGAAGCTGGGAGAGTTTGTGCTTAGTGATCCGGCAAAAGTTGTCTACCTGACGATTACCGAACTGGCGCGTGAAAGCGACACCAGCGAGGCGAGCGTCACACGTCTGTGCCGCACGCTTGGGTGTAAGGGTTATAACGAATTCAAAATGGCGCTGGCACTCGATCTCCAGCAAGGGCTGCCGGTAGAGCACAGCGGGGATGAAATTGACAATGTGGTCAATGAATCCGTGCAAGCGCTGCAGGACACAGCAAAGTTACTCGACAGGACATTACTGGAATCCGCCGCTCTGGCGCTACATCAGGCTCAGTCGGTACAGATTTATGGCGTAGCGGCCAGCGCTATTCTGGGGGAGTATTTACATTACAAACTCCTGCGCCTCGGCAAACCCGCGCAACTGTTCAGCGACATGCACCGCGCAGCCATGAATGCCACTACGCTTAGCAAAAATACGCTCGTGGTAGCGATCTCCAGTTCAGGCTCCACGCGCGATCTGCTGCATGTCGTGAAACTGGCGCGTAAGCAAGGCGTGCGCGTACTGGCGCTGAGTAATACGCCGCGCAGTCCGCTGGCTTCGCTGAGCGATATTCAACTGGTCGCAGCCAAACCAGAAGGTCCGTTGAGTGCTGGTGCGCTAAACGCCAAGGTGGGTGTGATGCTGTTGGTAGAACTTCTCACCACGTCGCTGATTGCGCTGGATGAAAAGTACAGTGATGTGAGCCAGCAAACCGCCAGCGCAACACTTCCTCTACTGCTTTAAAAGCATAAAAAAACCCGCCGCAGCGGGTTTTTACGTTAAGAGTTAAAGAACAGGATTACGTATAAAAATAGTGGGGATACCGACAAAGTAACCCTCATCTGGCAGGGTCTGTAACATCTCTTGAATGGGGACTGTTAGCGTTCTCAGTATGAAAATAAGCAATAATTTTCACAGATTCCGGAAACGGGTCGTACGCTGCGCTTGTTTAAGGTAAGACTCCCCTGTTCACCAGAAAGTATATCGAGTTTAGTTTTTCTACCGCTTACCCATTAGCTTGATCTGTAACTTGATACTCCAAACCAGATTGATAAAGAAAGGGTTAAAGAAGACTGAAATCAAGGCTAAGATGAGGCAACAAAGTATGCACATTATAAATAGCTCAAACCCTCCCATTGATGCAGGAAAAAGCATAGAGAAGAATAACGCGCCCCCCCAGGCATAGTATTTCCAGGCGTAGAGAAAGAAAGCTCGGCTTACGCTGATATTTTTCTTTCTCGCTAATTTAAGCAAGAAACGAATTTTTTTCTTTCATTCCAGCATTCAAGAGTATGGATTTTATATCATTATTCATAACAATTATCAGCTAAAGTCATTGCAATATATAAAACATCACTTAACTCACCTTTAAAATAACACCAGATTAATCACTTAAATTCCTCGTAACTTGATATAAATTTTCCAAACCTTAAAGTAATTTTTATGAAGTCGACAAGTTAACTCAATAACAAAAAACAACAACCCGAATATTAAAAAGAGTGCCAGTAACTCACTAAAATCTTCTTGTCCAATTGAAAATATAAAGAATGACATAGCAAAAGCCATGATAATATCGCCTCTAATAACACTTGCATCTGTTAATAAATAGGCTTTTTGTATGTTGACTTTTTTTCATTAGCAAAGCGAATTAGTTTCTGTGCCTTATACTCACTTAAACCCGCAAGCTTAATTCTTTCAGTTAAAGACTTATCATTCTGATCATATGTTTTGAAGAGCATTTCCTTATTCCCTCAACTCGGCCCAGTTAGTACTATTACCTCCAATAAGTTGATAAACAGTGAGTCCACTAGCCGCATCACCGGTTAACTCACTAGCGCCCCCGGCAACCCCCAATGTTCTCCAGTTGCGAATATAATCCTCCTGTATATAGCGGAATAATTTCCATGAATCTGTTCTCAACGTCCGCGTTGAGGCTGAACCGAAAGACAGAATAAGATCTCCCGTTGAAAAAGCAATATCACCATCCTTGTCATCCCCACCCAAAAGCTTTGCAGCCTGGCGGTAGGCATACCTCAAAGGCATTTTTTTGGGATCTTCATGATATAGTAAATAATAACCATTTTCCCATACATTCTCGCTTCCCTGCATCATTAAAGGAACTCCATAATTTTTACATGCAGCACCAAGGCTTGCTTTACATAAACCAAAGCCACCGATAACTTGCATTGATCCACTAATGAATCCAACTCGCTTTAATGTTATTGTAAGCGTAGAGTGCCGTTCTCTTTCACGCTCAGCTATTGCATATAATTTAACACTCCCCATTCTTAAATTCATATGATGGTTAGTTAAAGACATATGATATTCACGTAATCTATCCATCGCTCTGCCAAAATCTAATTTCCCATAACGATATTCATCAAGAAAATATGATGTAACCCTACGTTCTTCTAACATATATTTTGAACGTATATCTAGATCATTAAGATATTGAAAACTGATATCATAGACAAGTCGGTCAATCTTTTCTTTTTCACGTTGCAAATTCATTAATCCATAACTACTCAAAATAACCTCCTGTTATTTCCCAAGCAATTTATATTGAATCTTAATGCTCCAAATTAAATTTATGACAAAGGGCGTAAAGAAGAGTGAAACAAGAGCTACAGCCATACAGAAGAAAACGTTCACTATAAAGAACTCTATCCCCTCAGAAAACGATGCAAAAATCACAGCCAATAGTAAACAGGCGTAATATGTCCAGGCATAGAGAAAAAATGCCCGACTTAAGCTGATATTTTTCAGTTTTGCCAACTTTATTAGGATAGCAGCATCCTTTTTTTTCATGCCCGCTTTCGCCAGTATGTCTTCCAATTCGTTATTCATTCAATATTTCTATTATTGTTAATGATAAATATAAAAAATACATACAAAATAATCACATCATTAAATTACTCTTAGTAAAATAATAACAAAGTGAGAAAGATCAAATTGTTCATCAAAATTTTCAATTAAGAATAAATTACAGACATAAAAAAACCCGCCGCAGCGGGTTTTTACATTAAGAGTTAAAGAACAGGATTACGCCTGACCTTTGATCTCTTTACGACCGTTGTACGGTGCTTGTTCACCCAGAGCTTCTTCGATACGAATCAGCTGGTTGTACTTAGCAACGCGGTCAGAACGGCTCATAGAACCAGTTTTGATCTGGCCTGCAGCGG
>OKES01000078.1_pt1 | contig 42689 bp, 41 predicted proteins | sample 1611001 | NCBI WGS metagenome assembly OKES01 (sample SAMN04436703, study PRJEB24849) | human gut metagenome | biome: human gut; feature: NICU; material: stool | host: Homo sapiens | place: USA: Saint Louis, MO | collected 2010-08-11
AATACACCTCCCCCATGACCTGCCACAGACGCCAGGCTGTTTCCGTCGCCATCAAGTCCATTCCTGCGGCGCCACTCTGCGTGGGCTGACTGAATTTGCTGAACTGCCCGGGATGCTGTTGGTTCTGCTCCTGCTCCCACATGACTGTTACCTCCGGTTTCTGGTTTTACCTGCGTTCTCACCCGGGCTACATGTCGGGCAAATTTTTGTTCCCACTGGATTTGCGTAAAAACTTTCCCTTCCGACTCCCAGTACGCAATGAATTCTGCGAGTTCAGTCAGAAGGTAATCTGGTTCAGGGAGGGAGATCCCCCACGATGCGGCACGCTGTCGGAAATCTCTGGATGGGAGCCAGCTATCTGCCATGCTGAATTTCCCGATCGGCTCATCAACACCGTCCAGATATCGGGGCATGGCCGGGGGCGGCAGTTCCTCCCCATTCGAATTTTTCATCGCGCACGCGTTAAGAGAGGGGTTTAAGATCTGTTTACTGCTAACTGCTTTCTGGATACCTGATGGCAAAGGTTTAGCCAAAGACTTAGCCTTATCCTTAGGCAAGGCGAAAGTCTTATCAAAAGCCATCCCCATAGCGTCAGAAACCCCGTAACATGCGGCTTTGAGAGCTTCATATGCTTTATCTTTCAGTGAACATTCAGGCAGTAATTCAAACGATCTCGCCCATGATTTGATCACGTTCACTGATGCTGGCGGGTTATGTTTGACCGCATTAGGCAACCAAAAAACTCTGGCTTTAAGGTCGGCTTCCACCATACCTAACGCTATGGCTTCGCCTAAGGCTAAGTCGAAGGCTTCGACATCCCAGTTTAATTCTTCAGCCATAGCAGCCCTCCCCGCCTTATACAGGCCGGGGATGATCCCCGTGAATGGACCTGTAAGCAGGTAAATAAACAGACTCTGCCCACTTGGCGGGAGTGGTGATAATGCTCGAAACTTCGGGTCATCCCACATGGTGATCTTCACCTTACGGTAAGGCTCGTTATTAGCCTTACTCTTAGGCATGGCCTTAGCCAAAGGATTAGGCATACTTCACCCCGCGAGTTGCAGTAATAATGGTCATTGGTCAAAACTCGATTAAAACAATTGCGGCGCTACGGCGCTTATACTCGCCAGTAGTGGTCCCGCCGCGTCAGCAGGTAACATGTTGAACAATGCGATTGCCGCCTCACGAATTTCCTTCTCGAGCTTTTGTAATGGAGCGCCAATTAACTTCGCATGGTGTGCCTCACTACACTCTTTGATAGCGTTCGCCACCAGCTCCGCTTCTGTGCTTGCATTACTTAACCCGTGCTTTCTGGCAATCTGAACTGGCATAGCGCTGATGATTGAGCCTGACAGCCGCATAACGTAAGACGTGTACTTTTCTGACCCTCCTTCGTTTTTCAGATATCGGAATAAATTCTGTTTATTAACAGCAATTCCGCGGCCATCTGCCTTGGCCCACTCTTCAGCCACCAGCTGAGCTATCCGTTCCTGTGCCTGTCCTGGTAACGTTGATTCCCATTCACGAACGGCAGCCAATATGACGCGGTGCTGAATGCTGTCACGGCGCTGGGGTTTAAAATGATTTTGCGTTTTCAACGGAACAGCTAAGCGTTGGCTATGATGTTGATATGTTACTGATTGCATGATTAAGCCTCCTTTTGAGGTAAACCATCAGTGGGGTTTGGATAAAGATCCGGTCTGATTTCGTGTGGGGTGACTTTCCAATTCAGCGCCCTGCAGGCGTTTAGCACCTCTGTGCTGGCGACTTGAGTGCGAAACCAGACTGAAACTGTCTGTGAGTTTTTGCCTAAGCGGCGAGCCAGTTCTGATTGACTGCCACACAGTGAAATGATCTTCTTTTGAATGTTTTCGTTCATACGATCTCCTAAATTCCGTACCACATATTTGATAAAATACTTATCAATGTCAAGAAATTTAACTGGCCACATTTGAAAGGAAACTTTGTATGCTTGGCTATTGGTTAGATTTGGAACTGAAAATGAACTTTGAAGAACGTTTGCAACGAGCTCTTGATGAGGCTGGCATGTCTCAATCTGAACTGGGACGTCGGATAGGTGTTAACTCGCAAACCGTTAGCCATTGGTGTAACGCAGGTATTTTTCCGCGCAAAGAAAAACTCATACTCTTGCCCGAAGCGCTTGGAAAACCGCTTTATTGGTTCTTCATGACCGATGAAGAAGAGGAGCACATTGTTTCAGTTACACAAAGTAAAACTGTTCTGAACCCACATCAGTCTGCTCTCCTTGAGGTATTCGACCAGCTCCCTGAGGCTGAGCAAGAAAGGTTTATATCTTTAGCAAAAACCAGACTAGAAGAGCTCGATGCCTTCATGGCTGAGTTTTTACGCAAACGCAAAATTGATCCTCAACGCTAGTTTCTAAATCTACGTTGTTAAGGCCGCTAATAGCGGCCTTTTTTACGCCCGAACACGCCTCACTTCTGATAACCCAAACACATCATGGTATGTAATTTATCAATTTCATCTTGACGTCTGGTATATTTATTTGTAGCCTGATTTTAGAAAATCAGTCATCAAGGCAGGACGCCCACGAAGTAGCTGCCGGCGGCATACGAATCACCGGATGAGATGGCAGGCATTAACACGCAGCAGGTTCAACGTTCCGCCAGCCTGGCGACAAGGGCAACACAAGAGGATAAATCCATGATCGATTTCGCACGTAAACCAGTGCGGTGTCAGGCCGTACATCTAAACCGCATTGAAGTAATCATTCGACTGATTTGCTACACGCTTGCCCAGAAGGGCGATCCGTCTGCCGACCAACAGACTGCAGTTCGTTCATAACGAGTTTGACCAATGGCTGTTGCCAGCATCAGTAAGGAAGTGACTATGGAGTTTGGAATGAAACGTGTGGTGGCATCTGTTCAGGTGGTTGCCATCCTCAACAGGATTTACAACGGCAGTCCGGTTTCCATCGCATCTATCAGTAAAGAATCAAAGCTGTCTGTGTCTTACCTGGAGCAAATCTTTTCGAAGCTGCGCAGCAGTGAAATTGTCACCAGCCAGCGTGGTGCTGGTGGCGGATACCACCTTAGCAAAGCAAACCCCAGCGTGGCTGACGTCGTTCGCGCCGTTACTCACACACCTGATTCATTTGAGCCCGTGCTGAATGCTCTGGAGTGGGTCCCCGTCGCACAGCTGGCGCAGGGAAAATCCCCTACCCCATAAAGCACAAAACCCGCGCAAGGCGGGTTAAGTACCCGGTCAGCCGACCAAAGCTTTCCGGAACGAGTTTTGACCAATAACCACTACCTTAGGCGGCGATCATCAGCTGCCGGGTATCTTACAATCCTATGGAGCCCGAACGCAATGTTAACGTATGCGTATCTTATTAAAGCCAAAGCAAAAGCAACTGAGGCAAAAAACCTGTTTTGCTGGTTCTCTGCGAAATCAGATTCCCGTGCAGAACGCGAAATCCTCAATATTCTCGAAGACAACGGTATTGCCGTCGGACGTGGCGCCGACTATCAATTACCTGTCCGCACCAACTGGTTTGTTGTTGACGATCTTCCTGAGGAAAGCACACTTGATGACACATGGTGCGATCGTTACGAACTGGCAGAAGACCAGCAAACGTGGCAACTGAAACAGAAGCCTGATAATGAAAATCAGGAGGCTTCCAGCCAGCAAAAACCTGAAACCTCCAGTGCCAATGAACCCACCAGCGATGCGCCAGCATTGCTCCGCCCCATATCTCGCCTGCGCCTGTCTCAGCGGCTGATTGCGCACCTGTTAAATGACGGTGAAGAGAAGGAAATCAGTGAAGCGCGGCACGTCGAGATCGGACAGATGGAACTGGACGATAATGATCTCTATATACAAAACCTGTTACTGGCCGTTGCAAATGTGCCAGCGGCGAAAGAGCTTTCTGCTCATGTCGAGTGGAACCTGGCAAACACCATAAAAGAAGTCTTCGACCGTGAGCAGGTTTATACCGTCGCTTCATTTGAGGAATTTATTACCGAATGGATTACGGAACCGAAAATGCGGACTCAAACCGTGCAGGAGTGGATTAACGATAAGAAAGCACGAATTGTGGGTGATAAGCCCACCGTTCCACCTGTAACGCCAGAACTCATTACCGTTGCGACTCTGCCGCTACGCCAGCGCCTCTTAGCTCAGTTTATTTCTGAAGAATATGCTTACCATATTGATACTGAGCAGAAGAAAACCATTCAGGAACTTGAGCTGGATGTGGATAACAGCTACGTGCAAAATCTGCTGCTTGCTGCCGAGAATGTAGAACCATTCAGGAAAGCGCCAGAGATCGATATCTGGAAAATTGTCAGCGCGCTGAAAACTATTTTCCCTGTTGATGGCAAACGAGTAGATCTCTCTACCGTCATTCATTTCTTTAAAACTTGGTTCAATACTGAACACATTGACCGTGGGTTGCTGGTTAAAGAGTGGTGTAAGGGCAATCGTGTGTCGCAGATTCAGCGCTCTGATTCCGGAACCAACGCTGGTGGTGGCAATAAGACCGATCGTAACCCAGAACTTGTCCACACACTGGAAACTCTGGACATTGATATTGCGCTGGCCACACTTCCAATGGATTTCAACATCTACGATATCCCGGGTGGCATTTACCGTCGTGCAAAAGAGATCATTGCTAAAAACGAAAGTCCGTTCAAAGAGTGGTCCGCCGCTCTGCGCAAACGCGCTGGCATCCTGGATTATTCCCGTGCCGCTATTTTCGCGCTTATTCGCAGTGCAGAAGAAAACACTCACCATTTCCCGGAACTGCTGAGCCGTTACATCAATAAGAACCTGACTGAAACCGACCACCAGCACCCAACTGAAGAAATCCTGGCGGCAGCCGGTCACGTGCCAGAAAAAAGCTGGGAAAACGAGATTAACGAGAAAGTCACAGCTGAACAGAACGCTGTAGTCGAACAACCAGAAATCACCAACATGGGCAACGGCGTGTTCTCCATCGATGGCCTGATGGGGAACCAGCAAGCGCCAGCTCTTTCTATCGTAGACCAGGTACGCCAGCGCGCCGTCGAGGATAAATTACATCATGCCAATACAGAGGAAGCCACCAGCGATGTGCAGATGGAAGAAACTGACAACAACGAAGTCAAAGCTAATCCTGAAATGTCTCAGAGCGAAACAGCAGTTTTGCCAGTTAAAAGCGCTGATGCAACTGGTGACGCGTCAGCTTCCCTGAATAATGAACCCGTTCACCATATTAATACGGACCCCCTGAACGCTTTTTATACCCACCTGATGGTTGATATGGAAACTATGGGCAACAGTCCTGATGCCCCAATAGTCTCTATCGGCGCTGTATTTTTTGATCCTTCAACTGGTAACACTGGTGCCGAGTTTTATCGGGTTGTCAGTCTTGAATCATCGATGTCGTTTGGGATGAAACCGGATGCGTCGACAATTCAGTGGTGGTTGAAACAATCATCTGAAGCCCGCTCTGCCATTCTTGTTGATGAAGCTATGGGGCTGCGTGAATCCCTTGAACTTCTGGCTGACTTTATTGCTGAAAATGCTGCTAACGGTAGCCACACTGTTCAATTATGGGGTAATGGTTGCTCGTTTGATAACGTCATTCTCCGCCGCGCGTACGCGTTAACAGAAACTCCCTTCGCTGTTCCGTTCCGGAATGACAGGGATGTAAGGACCATGGTCGAACTGGGTAAATCTGTCGGTATCAATCCACGCTACGACATCCCGTTTGAAGGCGACATGCACAATGCACTTTCTGACGCCAGACATCAGGTCAAATACGTCTCTGCAATCTGGCAACGTCTGACCGCAAACTGATTATTGAATATCAACCAGTGCCAGCTGTTGCGCGTATCGTAATGGCTGGCTATCGAGGTGAAAGTGAAACTTGTATCACTCGAACGCTGGGCGGAACTCAGATATGAAGTACCGCCACCAATAGGAACGTTAAGGAAATGGGCGCGAAACGGGAATATCTACCCAGCACCAGAGAAGGAAGGCACCCAGTATCGCGTTAGGCCGGATGCGGTTTTTATCCGACCAAATAAATATTGTAAAACGATCAACACAAACCAAAGCAGACACCCGTTAAAAGGGCGATTGATAGAGAGGATTATCGATGGCGAGGCCGGACAAGTATGACGCTAATTTGCCTAAGAATCTGACCTATCGTAAAGCCAGGAAGTCATATTCCTGGCGCAATCCCGTCGACGGAAAAGAGATATCTCTGGGTAAAATTTCGCGCAGGGAAGCGATCGCCCAGGCCATTGAAGCAAATCACTACATCGATAAAAATTACACTCCAATCGCCCTACTCGAACAACTGAAAGGTACTAATGAATACACCATGGCCAGCTGGCTCGATCGGTACGAAATTATCCTGCAACGACGCAAGCTGGCGACCAATACTTACAAAGTTCGCGCCGGACAGCTGGCGACCATTAGAGAATACTTTGGCGTAATGATACTGGCCAGCATAACCACCCGAGATGTGGCTGAGTTTATTGATCGCTGGACGGAGTGCGGCAAAACAACGATGGCAGGAACCATGCGATCAGTACTGTCTGATGTTTTCCGTGAGGCCGTTGTGGAAGGGCGTGTTGATTCCAATCCTGTGGACCCAACTCGAGCACCGAAAATTAAAGTGCTGCGCGAACGCCTGGAATATGAAATGTTTGTGGCCGTTCGTGCTGGTGCAGAGCGCATGCCAGCATGGTTCGGCCTAGCGATGGATCTCGCCCTGGTCACCGGTCAGCGACGTGAAGACATCGCCCGGATGCGCTTCAGTGACATTAAAGATGACCGACTGTACATCGAACAACAAAAAACCGGGTCTTGCCTTGCTATCCCACTTTCACTGACGTTGAAAGCATCCGGCCTGAGACTGTCGACCATCATCGATCGCTGCCGGCTTGTCAGTCGATGCGATTTTTTGATAAGCCCCGGGATCAGAAAAAACAGCGAAGACGGAAGCATAAACCTGGACAGTCTGACAAAAGGTTTTGTGAAAGCACGAAATTTTTCTGGTCTAAAGTTTTCAGAAAACCCACCTTCATTTCATGAAATTCGGAGTCTGGCGGGAAGGATGTATGAGAAGGAATTCGGGAAGGATTTTGCGCAAAAACTGCTGGGGCACAAGTCAGAAAAAATGACTGAGAAGTATCTTGATACGAGAAAAAAAGAGTATGTGCTGATCTAATTTTTCTTCGTAAATGAATTGTGAATGTTAAAAATGGTGTGGTATAACGAATAAAGACCGAATATTTGAATTCGGACAAATTTCGGACATTTTCGGACATGGAGTCCTAAGTGACTGAAATTAAAGCCCGAGAAAAAGAGACCGAATACGATTCCTGTATTCGGTCCAGGGAAATGGCTCTTGGGAGAGAGCCGTGCGCTAAAAGTTGGCATTAATGCAGGCTAAGTTACCCTGCCATTTAAGAATAGATGACAGCGCCAGGTTTTCCAGTCCGCGACTAAAGTGGCCGGAAAAAAAGGACGTTTGTTACGCATCCAAACGCAAAAACCGCAAGTTCTCGTGTGAGATCCTTGCGGTTTTTTATTGGAAATCAGAGCGCTACATCTGACAATTAGCAGAGTTTTTCTGCACGCTCCACAAACGGTGCCAGGCTCATTTTTTCGCCCGGTTTCGCCGGATCATCAATCTGGATAATCTCGATCGGCTTTGCCGTGGTTTTACCGCTCTCCATCTGCTGTCTGGCAACATCATTCAACGGGTATTGCACCAGCGTACTGGGATTGATGACATACAGCGCGTTACCCGGGCGGCAGGTCAGCATCACCTCTTCCCGATTAAACGCCCACTTATCTTTGCCAACCTCAAAACGGCTGACGGTAATGACCTGCGGCGCAGCCAGCGCGGCTCCGGAGCTTGCCAGGAGTAATAAAGAGATAATGATTTTTTTCATGCGTTTCGCCAGTCCATCAATCAGAAAGGTTCAAGGGTTGCGAACAGGCTGACAATTGCCAGCACAACGGCTCCTATACCCCATTCCAGCTTGGTCATCCAAATAAAATAGAGAGTCATGCCGCGGTTATCCTGCCGCATGCGTGGTACCAGAACATACCGATTCACCAGCGCAATCGCCACCATTAGCATGACCAGGGCACCTTTTAACAAAAGCAGCCGCCCGTAAGCCATGTGCCAGGGAACAGAAAAACCGACAATAAACAGCGCATTCATAATACCGGTAAGTAAAACACCAATAACAAAAAGATGCCCGTAGCGGGAGAAACGCATCATGGTGCTGATGGCCTGTTCTCGCCAGCGGCCATGCGCCATTCGCATACAGTAAAGTACGGGTAGCAGGCCACCGAACCAGGCGGCGGCGCATATCAGATGCAAGGCATGGTTAACCTGCTGGATTGCCCCAGTAATACCACTATGCAGCGTCGCATGCCCGACGCCAGCCAGCAAAATAAACTGCGCAATCGTCAGCATTAACAGCCGTCGCGGCATGCTACGCGGTACGATAATAACCACCACCAGAGTGACCAGCGCGAGGATAATCTGCCATAACCAGACGCCGCCAAACTGCGTTTGCAACACCGCGCCCCATACATCTGTAGAGATAACATCCCGCCAGCCTGAGCCCATTAACCCGCCCTGGATCGCCAGCATCAGCGTCGCGCTGATAAAGCTCCACGCTGCGGCATGCCGTTGCAGACGCAAAAAACGACGCATCATTAAACGACGAACCGAAACGGGAGCCAGCCATGCGCCGTAAAGCGCACAGCCAAACACCAGCATCAACGTGGTAAAATGGATAAACCGTAATGCAACCCAGGTAAATGCCAGCATCGGTTATTTCACGCTAAAGGTATATTGCCCCTTCGTCTTGTGACCATCCACGGAAACAACGTGCCAGTCGACCGTATATTTTCCTGCTTCAAGTGTTTGATCAAGCGGAACAATCAGCTGCGTTTTGTCCTGCTCACTGCGTGACGCCTTGCCCGTTTTGATCTGTTCTTTGTTTGGACCTGTCAGCGTTGCGCCGCTGAATCCCGGCTCTACGCCTTCAGAAAAATTCAGCGTCAACGCCTGAGGGGATGCCGCAACCTCGGCATTAGCAGCCGGGTTTTGTTTTGTGAGGTGGGCATGCGCCAGGGCGGCGGGCGTTGCCAGCACGCTGGCGAGTACGATGAGAGCGCTGCGAAGCATAGATGCAGATGAAGCCATTTCAACTATTCCTTTTTGTTATGTCTAACCTATAGAGAATAACCTTCTACAATGATCGAGTCGAGAATCATCATTTCGGTCTTGCCATAATTATGTTTGATGCGAATCGTTTAACTACCTGATTTATATTTATTATAAACTCAAAAAGAACCACTACAAGGGCAATTCCTTTAGTCATACATCAGGCGTTCTCAACCCTATGGTTGTAATATATCGCAGACCGTACTCAGTATGTAACCCAATAAAAAAAAAGAAATTTTACTCACTATCGTTTGTATCAAAAGTCTTGATGTAAGGACAGTGTTTCGATTTTGTGATGTAAGTAAACGTATAAATACTATTGCTATACACACATAAGGTTTTCCCGTTCCCTGTGGTTGACTGTTCCGGATTGTTCATGGTCACACGCCCAGCGCCAGCGCTGAAGGTCATTATCAATCCGATAAGTATCGCTGCATATCTTTTCATTTTTCATTCCCCTTGTTGTCATCAGTGCTAACTCAGTGTAAGTGCCGCCATGAAAATACATCAATCGATCAAAAATAATTATCGATTTGATAGAAATTATTCATAGAACTAGTTAGAGTGTATGCATGAGATTTTCACTTCACGGCATGAAAGGATGATGGCTTTGACTACTAACCAAATGAAAAACAATAATCTGTACTTCTATCTCTACATGGCGATTCCAGTCCTGTTCCCGGCTATTTACTTTTTCACCATGAATGATGTGGCTGCTCTCATCGTTTTCTATGTGGCTGCCATCATCTGTGTGATTTTCGACCAGAAGGAAATAGTTAAGGCTGGCAACGAATCCGAACCTCAGTTTGTAGGGTCGGCTCTGGGGATTCTCATTTTTCCACCTCTTTACGTTTACGGGAGGGCTAAAACTGCTGACTTGAAGATGAGCACACGATGGGCGTGGTTCTTCGCATACATTGCAGTTGCGTTGAGTTGTTCCGCCATCACTGTTGTTTTAGATGACAGCGAAACACTTAAGACGAGCGCTTGTGAGATCACGACTTCAATATTCAAAGACAAGGGGAGTGAGGTGAAGTGCCTTGTTGTGGAGGATGTGAAGAAGGTTGCAGACAAAAACTATCGCGCGAAAGCTGTGTTGAGTAATGGCATTGATATGCCCATCACCATTGAAGAGCGTAACGACGATTACATTTATGTGACGTTAGCCCCGCTGAGTGGCTTTCTTGAGTAATAGACCGACGCAGGGGGAGCAATCCCCAAATCTTACCCAGTCTACCGCCACGAAGATTTCAGATGTACCTTATTACCAAATAGCGCACAGAAGAATAATATCCCCGGCACAATGTCTGATCGGCCAGGCCGCTTCTCGCTGCTCATAAACGTAACATTATTGATAAATAAGATTCTCAGGAGGTTAACCCGTAAACCTCCTGAGGGGCAATTGCCCTACGTTACAAAGAATCTACTTGCCTAGTCTAGGCTAAAAGAAAATAACTCACTTTCGTTACAAAAAATATTGATTTCTAGCATCTTTTCATGTGGTCGTGGTAAACGAAGCCCTTTGGATTTTATATTGATTCCCCACTGAAGCACATTGGTACTATAAAGGTACTTCATTATATTTGATCAGGATCTCAATCTCCCCTCCCACAGCATAAAAAATTTATGCTTTAGTGGTAGTCAAACCAGATATTTTATTCTAGTGTGTATTGAGACTAATCTGATGGAAGTTTTTGAAATGGATGATGAAGAAAGACGCTTGTGGAAAAATTTTAGGGATGCGTTAAGGCGCTTATTGGAGCACCCGGACTTAAGCTCTTCACAGAGGGATTACATTCTTAAAAACATCAGAGGATTTGCGCCAGAATATAATGTAATTGATTTGCGTAGTAAGCAACATAAGAAAAAGGAGTAAAAATTCCTGAACCAGCCCCCAGAACCCTTCACCATTATATTATTTTAGACTGGCCCCCTGCTTCTTTTACATCTTTATCATCTGGAATGAAAATTTAATGATATATCTCAAATAATTAACGTCAGAAAGTGGTAATAACATACTTACGGTGACGTTAGTCTGATTCGTAACACGTTGAGTCGCCCCCCCCATACTGCTTTGGAGATGTTGATTCTGATGGTTGTTACAAAACTGTATGTTATCCGCAAGACAAGCATCTATCTTCCTGAGTTCAGCTATGTCGCCAAACTCTATTATTCCAAATCAGAAGGGGTAAGCGATGACATTTAATATTGATGATATTGATGCTTCATTATCCGCATTGAATGCGGCGCTTAAAGAGCATTATCTCCGGGGGGAAAAATTACTGTACCTGATCTTGTTTGGTGATTTGACCGATCACAACATAATAGATAATGATTCTCATCTTCATTGTCAGTTTTGTGAATGGCTGACGTTGCGTATGCGGGGCGATACCCTAGACAGAAATATGGTTTTGAGTATCAGCCGCAATCACGACGCGATGCACAATATTACTCGAATGTTAATGCAGGCTGTAGTATCCGGAACCACGACAAAAGAACTGGTTAGCCAGTATCATGGCTGCCAACTTGCATTTATTGACAGTATAGAGACCTACAGATCCAGTCTCTCTACATTCCGTAACCAGCATGACACCTTAACAGGGTTACCATTACGGCATCTGTTATACCAAGAATATCCATCCTTTCTTGAGCGTTGCCGACGAAACCTGTCCGAATTTTATGTGCTAATGCTGGATATTGACCGTTTTAAAAGCATCAATGATACCTGGGGGCATAACGCGGGCGATGAAGTGCTTAGACTGGTTGCGAGCAGGTTAAGTTCAGCGACTCGCCGTTCAGAGCGTCTTTACCGTTTTGGCGGTGAAGAGTTTATTATACTGCTGGAGACAAAAGGTCGCATGGCCGCTGAATCTGCTGCGGAACGTATCCGTTGCAACCTGAGTAGTTATGAGATCATTATTTCTGGGCAGCTAGTGCATATTACTGTAACGGGGGGACTAACCCGTGTGGAAGCACATGAGGAACTGCATTCGGTAATTGCCCGAGCGGATAATGCTATGTACTACGGTAAAAATAATGGGCGTAATTGTTGTGTGACGGTTATGGCTGATGGAGAGCCGAGTCGGATATCTAGATAGCAGCCTCTAATGCCAGTAAAGTAAATTGTCAAAATATAACAAATAGTTACCTGAAAATATGATATGAGGGTCTGAACATGCCCTGTTATGTTCAGACTCTCCGTTTAAAATATCATCAACAAATTGTCTGATCTGCCAGGCAGGTTCTCTCCGCACGTAAAGGTAACTCTCGATCTTTTACAAATATCATACGGGTGTCACCGCTGGCGTCGAACAGAGTAGTATCAACAATCGAACGTTTTATGATACCAGTAAACCCTACCTTAAATTGGTGTCATTAAATTAGCGTATTGACATTATGATACCATTAGTTAATTATGATACCGTTTTTGATACCAATCAGGGGAGCGATTATGAGCCGTACATTTGCATATTGCCGTGTGTCCACCAGCGAACAGTCAACAGAAAACCAGATTATGGCGATTCGTCAGGCTGGCTATGCAGTGAATGATAGCAGGGTGATATCAGAAACCGTGTCAGGGGGAGTACAGGCAATGCAGCGCAAAGGCTTTGCTGATATGGTGACTCATAAACTGGAGGCTGGGGATCAGCTTGTAGTATTGAAACTGGACCGCCTGGGAAGGGACAACATCGACGTGCAGCAAACCATTACGATGCTGGTGGATAACGGGATTGATGTTGTTTCACTGGATCTGCCTGTGCGTAACCTTTCCAGCGCGGAAGGGAAGTTGATGCTGCAAATGTTTTCTGCGTTTGCAGAGTTCGAAAAATCCCGCATCATTGAACGCACAAAAGAGGGTTTAGTAAGAGCCAGGAAGGAAGGGAAGAAGTTAGGCCGTCCGGTTGCGTCAGATACCCTTCAGCGTGTACAGGAAGCCAGAGCTAAGGGGCTGAGCCAGTCCAAAGCGGCGTTAGCATTGAATTTAAGTCTCCCGACTATCAAACGAAACTGGAACATCAAAGAGGCGTAAGATTTAACCTGTCTTCACTCAGATTCAGATGCTGCCCTGCCAGCGCGTGAGGCTTAATTATGGCTATTTTCGGGTCAATTAATCCGAAATATTCCGGCGACAGTAAATCCAGCGGAGCCGCACACCAGCTTAAATCTACGTGGAAAAGATAGAGATGTGGTGCTATATTTAAAAGTTAAGCCGTGATATGTGAGAGAGGGTATTGTTAAACGCAATGAGCGCTATCGTGAGCGCTTTTTTTGGCGTGGGTAATGCGAAGGTACTGCCTCCTGATTTGAAGGCCGTAGAGAGCGTTACACGAAGGATTTAGCAATTATGGTTTTTTATTGCTCAACTTTGATGTTGAGTGTACCCGATCCCCATTTCCGGTCTGATACTTCCCACGCTCTTTCGCCAGATATGATACCCACAGAAAGGGACCCTTTAGCGTTTCCGGCCTATTTCTTTCGATAACGTAATGATTCGGATATCTTTCCGTTGCTTTTGGCAGCTCCACCAGCGCTGCTTTACCGCCCGTCAGGTCCATCCAGATTTCAACAATACTTCCGGCAATGCCGCTTGTGGGTGTCCCAAGGCGTCTAACCTGTCGATGCGGGAGAGCAATCCAGCAATGATAATGCACCTGCTTTGCTTCCTCTTTCTCCCGTACCCAGCCATAAGCAAAGTTGAGGATCGGTTCTGCTAATCCCTCAGGTCTGTTTAATTTAGACTTCAGACGTTCACGTAGTTTTTTAAACAGGTCGCTTACCCACTTGTTGCCTGTGTCTATTGGGGTATTCTCAGGTAAGCGTAAATCGAAGCGAGAGAAGTAAACCCGGCTGTAGATGGATAGTATTGCATCAAGCTGTTCTGCTATAGGGGTAAGGATATCAAGGCGAACACCAGATTGGTCGGTGGCGTTGATCGGGTAGGCGTAACCATGATGAATGAAAACATCACCTGTGATGACCCTGTAACGCCCGTGTGTATGAACTTTGGTTGTGTAAGGCGTAGCCTGTGTGAGCATTGACTGAATAGATCTTTCTTCTGACACAACAACCCCGTTAGTTATTTATGTAAACAACCCTCGCGTACACACACGTATAAGTTATTACCATCTGACCACCGTAAAACGAAGCAATTACGGGTAGCACAAACCCCATCAGACAAAGGCTAATGGTAAAAAAGATGGATAAAATTTTTTCGAAGAAAGTTTACATGATGTAGATAATCCCAAAATAACAATAGCGCACAAGTCATGGCAGTGCAAAGATTATTTTTAATCTGTGGTATTTTTCGGGTTTGCTTCTGCCATTTTGCCGTTTTTGCGATAACCCAACAAGGTACTTCCCAGTTGATAAGTGCTTTGCTTTGGATCAGTGGGCAGCGCTGACATTCTGGTTACATACGGGCAGGAATTGATGCGTTCTGGCGCGGTCAGAACCAGCAACAGATACCGCCACGACCAATATTATCTTTTCGAGAAAAAGTCTCTTCCTAATGGTTCCGGCAGCCCCAATGCGGCGACCATCCTGTCCGATGCAGCCATGTATCCATCAATATCTGTAGCGTCTAGAGATGTTTCTAGAACATCAGAAAAAACAGCCGCGATCTTTGTATAAAGCTGATCATGCGGCGTCCTAGTAAGCGTATAAGATTTTTCTTTACCCTGCATAACCCCTTGAAAAGTCATGTGGCTATAGTCATGAAATCTGAAATCAATTCTCAAGGCTTTGTCTTTTAATTTTGAAATAGTGATTTCAGGTAGGCACTTTCTTACAACCTCGCGGATTTGCATCCGGTCAGTATGGGTGACATCGCCCAATAGTTCATCTGAAAACAGGCTAAGTGTCTTTATGATCAACTCATCCAACTCATTCTCTGAACCCTGTAGAGCTAATTTCTGTTTCAGGGAGTCCAGTTCTAATAATAGGGATTGCTCACGCTGTGAAAGCACTGCAACTTGTTCTATTAATTCCTGAATCGGTCCAATCGTGCTGATCGCCTGCGCCTGATTGGTTAACTGTTTCTTTACTAACCCCAGTTCAGTCTCTTTAGATTCAATTAATGGCGTCAAATCTTCCGTTTTAGTGTTTCCTAACAGGATACTATGCGTATATCCGTACACCAGAGCACGGGCTGTTAAATTCTCAACAATACTTCCGTTCACTGACCAGACCTTACAGGACGATTTCTGAATTTTTCCATTTGAACAAACATAGCGAAGTCGACCTTCTCGACTATATGCAATCATAGGACCACCGCATAACCCACACTTCAGAACACCTAATCCAGATAAAAGGCTGATCATTTTTTTCTGTTCACCTTGTACAAACTTGTTCCCAGTTCTGATGTCCTGAATACGTGCAAACTGTTCAGGCGTCACCAACGCAGGGTAATACCCATCTAGCTTGTGCTCATAACCTTCAATTGTCAGTTTCTTCACCCCCATTAATGCAGGGTTTTTTCTCATCGTCACCAAGTTAGGGACTGCCCATTTTTTTACACCTTGATCAATCTGTCTCTTTGTCGGTTTTGGGGCTGGATATAAGTCTAAATGTGAATTCAGATATGCAGTGACACGGAAGCAACCCCACCCCATAAGGAACAGCTCTACTGCCTTTTGTGCTGCAACCCAGTGAACCGGATGTGGTTTAACTGCTTCATATTTCGAACCACTCGAGTCAAACCACCACGGATCATTACTCATGTTTTTTATGTTGGTGGGTTGACCTTGTTTAAAACGAGCAACAAGCGCCCTAGCAGTGTTGTTGGTGCGATTCTGTTTAGTTTTAGATTCTTCGTTTGCTCTACTGAACATCAGCAATGAAATCAACATATCTGTAGGATTTTCATTTGCTGATTCCATCGTATAGACGCGCTGATCCATACCTGTTACTACAGTCAAACCTAGATCGAGCAAATCAAGCAATAGCTTTTGTGCAGTCCCTACCCCGCTCCGCGTGAGTCGGTCCAAGTTTTCAATAAAAATGGTTGAATCCTTTTCTATAACCCCATCTTTGACAGCTTGAATAAATGAACCTAAAGCACCATGTGTAATATTTTTACCTTTGAATGCGGATATCCCAGCGTCTCTAATTTCTGCGTATTCCAAGCCATTCTCAGTAGCATAATTGCGTGCAGCTTCTGTCTGCCTAGCTAAAGATGTCCCCACCGTTTGTTTCTGGCTTGACCAGCGGATATAGCTGTATAATTTTTTCATGTAGTGGTGTCTCAGTAGGTCCGTTTCCTTGTGGATGTCACTAGTTTACATCAACTGCATTGATTGGCATCTATTTATATTATGGCTTGCCATTAATGCACACTCTTAGTAACTTTGCGCGCCGAAAGACAGAGAAAAGGAGAAGCCCATGAACATCAATCTGGCCAAACTTGAGCAAGCGGAAATGGATAAGGTCAATGTTGACCTGGCCGCTGCGGGAGTAGCGTTTAAGGAGCGATACAACATGCCGGTTGTTGCCGAAGTTGTTGAGCGTGAACAGCCCGAACATTTACGCGACTGGTTTCGCGAAAGACTCATCGCGCACCGACTGGCATCCGTTTCCCTTTCACGTTTACCTTACGAGCCTAAAGTTAAATAAAACTTATACTACGTTACGATTCCTTACATGATGGCTGCTACAGTATAAGTATATTCTTAATCTATACTTTCAGGATGATTGTAGACACTATGAAAAGGAAATCATTATGTCACACTGGAAAATCGCAGCAGCGCAGTACGAACCTCTTCACACCTCAGTTACCGAGCATGTCGCACATCACCTGCAATTCATTCAGGCAGCCGCCCAATGCCAATGTGAATTGCTGGTCTTTCCTTCCCTCTCCTTGTTAGGTTGTGTTGATGAACATGACGCGCTTCCTGCCCCACCCGATGAAGCGCTGTTAGAACCTCTCGCCCATGCCGCCGTGACTTATCGTATGACAATCATTGCGGGACTACCGGTGGAACATAACAACCGGTTCGTAAAAGGCATCGCGCTCTTTTCTCCCTGGATGACCTCGCCCTTAACGTTTCATCAAAGTCACGGAGCCTGTATCGCCAGACAGCAAAATGCCATTAGCGTAGTGGATAGCCAACCGGAAGGAATCGATATCGACCCGGCTTACTCCCTGTTCACGAGCAGTCAGTCCATTAGCGAACCCGAATTGCTCTCCTCCACATCTCGTCTACAGAGTTTCTCGCATAAGTTTGCCATAGCTGTATTAATGGCCAACGCGCGTGGCAGCAGCGCGTTATGGGATGAGCGAGGCCGATTGATTGTTCGCGCAGACAGCGGTTCTTTGCTGTTAACCGGTCAACGCACGCCACGGGGTTGGCAAGGTGATATCATTCCATTACGCTAGTCGTTTTGGGTCAGGAGCATGGCATGTTGCGCATAATAGATACAGAAACCTGTGGTCTACAGGGAGGCATTGTTGAAATTGCTTCTGTCGATGTGGTTGACGGAAAAATAGTCAACCCAATGAGCCACCTGGTACGCCCTGACCGCCCCATCAGCCCACAGGCGATGGCTATCCATCGCATTACTGAAGCAATGGTGGCCGATAAGCCGTGGATTGAAGACATCATCCCGCAGTATTACGGCAGCGAGTGGTACGTGGCGCACAATGCCAGTTTTGATCGGCGTGTGCTGCCCGAAATGCCAGGAGAATGGATTTGCACCATGAAGCTTTCCCGCCGTCTGTGGCCGGGGATCAAATACAGCAATATGGCGCTCTATAAATCCCGCAAGCTGAGCGTCCAGACGCCGTCTGGTCTGCACCACCACCGCGCGCTTTATGACTGCTACATCACAGCGGCACTGCTGATCGACATTATGAAGACGTCCGGCTGGACCCCGGAGCAAATGGCCGATGTCACCGGTCGTCCTGCGTTGCTAACCACATTTACCTTCGGAAAATACCGCGGGAAACCGGTATCTGAAGTCGCTGAACGCGATCCGGGCTATTTGCGCTGGCTGTTTAACAACCTTGACAATATGAGCCCGGAATTGCGCCTAACGCTGAAACACTATCTGGATAACGCCTGAGTTTACGCTTGTCCAGGCAGTGTGCCCTGCGCCAGCCCAATCAAAAACGCGTATTCCAGGGCCACACCTTCGTAAGATTTATAACGTCCGGATTTACCGCCGTGCCCGGAATCCATATCCGTGCAGAGTAACAGCAGATGGTCGTCCGTTTTCAGCTCACGCAGTTTTGCCACCCACTTTGCCGGTTCCCAGTATTGCACCTGGGAGTCGTGCAAGCCCGTTGTCACCAGCAGATGCGGATAAGCCTGCGCGGTAACATTGTCATACGGACTGTAGCTTTTCATGTAGGTGTAATACTCTTCCTCCTGCGGATTACCCCACTCTTCAAACTCACCGGTCGTCAGTGGAATTGACTCATCCAGCATTGTGGTCAGCACATCGACAAATGGCACCTGTGCAATGACGCCATGAAACAGTTCGGGGCGCTCATTGATGGCAACACCCATTAACATTCCTCCGGCGCTTCCTCCCATGCCATAACATAGCGAAGGCGCGCCATAGCCCATTTTTAGCAGTGCATCGCAGACGTCGAGATAATCATTGAAGGTATTTTTCTTATGCAGAAACTTACCGTCTTCGTACCACTGTTGCCCTAACTCACCGCCGCCACGGACATGGGCAATGGCATAAACAAAGCCGCGATCCAGTAAGCTTAAACGGCTGCTGCTGAAATCGGCGTCCATGCTGGCGCCATACGAGCCATAGCCGTAAACCAGTAACGGATTTTTTCCTTTCAGGAAGTACTTTTGATGGTAAACCAGCGAAACCGGAACCTCGGTACCATCCCGCGCGGTGATCCATACGTGTTCGCTGCGGTAGTTCGCCGCATCAAATCCGGGAACCTCCGTCTGCTTGAGCACGCGACGCTCTCCGGTGTCCATATCCAGTTCAAACAGCGTATCCGGAGTGGTCATGGAGGAATAGCCATAACGCAGGCGCGAGGTCTCCGGCTCAGGGTTATAGGCAAGCCAGGTCACATATGCCGGATCGTCAAAGGCGATCCCGACCACTTCGCGCGTTTTACGATTAATCTGCCGCAGGCTGGTTAAGCCCCGCTGACGCTCTTCTACCACCAGCCAGTCGGTGAATAACGTAAAGCCCTCCAGCATCACGTTGTCACGCGGAGGGATCAGCGTCTCCCAGGCTTGTTCATCACGAAAACGGGTACGGTACAGGCCGAAATTTTTCCCCTGACGGTTGGAGCGCAGATAAAAATTGTGCTGATAGTGATCGAGACTGTATTCGTGGTCTTTGCGTCGCGCTAAAAAGACCAACGGTTCGGCATCTGCCAGTTCTGCATCAAGCAACAAAACTTCACTGGTGGTCGCACTGGCAATGTGGATAACCACATAATGCAATGATGTGGTTTTATGCAGACTGACATAAAACATGTCATCGGCTTCTTCATACACCAGCTCATCCAGTGACGATGGCGAGCCGACTGTATGTCGCCAGACCTGATACGGCAATAACGTCGTTTCGTGCTTGCGCACGTAATAGAAAGTCTGAGAATCATTCGCCCATACCAAATCCGCTTCGACGTTTTCCAGCACTTCCGGATACCAGTTGCCGCTTTGCAGGTTGCGAAAACGCACGCCATATTGCCGGCGAGAGAGATAATCTTCGGCCAGTGCCATGATGGTGTTATCCGGTGATATCGCCAGTCCTCCCAGCGTATAAAACTCGCTGTGTGCCGCGCGATGGTTCCCATCCAATAGAGTATCCCAATCATCCCACTCTTCACTGAAGGCAGACTGACGCTGATAAATGGCATATTCGCACCCCGGTTCATAAATATGCCGGTAGCGATAACCATTCTTCACATAGGGGGCAGAAGCATCCTGAGGTGGGATGCGGTCGATAATCTCTTTCAGGACGCGATCCTGCAAAGCCTGCTGCGAGGCCATAATCTGACGGCCATACGCATTTTCTTGTTGCAGATAATCCAGCACTTCTGGCTGCGAGCGAGTGTCATCTCGCAACCAGTAATAATTATCAACACGAGTATCGCCATGCTGCGTCATGGCGTGGGGAATACGAGAAGCTTTTGGTAGCATGTCATTGTTCTTTTGCTTAAACATCCTATAAGGGTGGCAAAAGACAGCAATGATGCAAGCGAAACATGCGCCTTAGTGGTAAGTAATTAACCCGGTAACGCCTGTTTTTGTTCCTTGAGATCCTGTTCAATGCCTTCACGAACATCCTGCGGGATCTTCAACGCATCGCCCAGCGCATTGAGATAACTACGTTCCATAAAGTGGTCGATATCAATCGCCGCACAACTGAGGAAGTAAATTTCTAGCGCTTCTTCTTCGTTACGGATCCCATGCGCCAGTCGTTGAGGGTCTAACGGTTGTTCGATGGCGCGTTCAATCAGAATGCGGCCCTGCTCTTCCACGCCCGCTTCACGGAGCTGCTGCTCAATAGCGCTACGTTCTTTGGCATCAATATGGCCATCGCTTTTCGCCGCAAAAACCAGCGCCAGAATCAGGCGTTCGGTTCGCTGATCCAGCGGTGAGCTTTCTGCACCAAACTGCGGTTCATCCTGATGCGCTGCGCGAACTTTATCCTTGTACTTGTTCCATAACACAGTCCCGGCAACCGCGCCGCCGCCTACCAGAAGCGCGCTGGTGCCGTATTTACTCAGTAATTTACGAGAAGATTTGTTGGCAACCAGTAATCCTGCCAGACCGCCTAACGCGCCTGGAACCAGAAGTTTACTCAGCCCTTGCTCGCCCGAAGATGACGCGGAGGAACCTTTTTGCCCAAGAAGAGATTGTAGTTGATTTAGCCAGTTAGCCATTTTGCCCCTCAAGTACAGACGAATAATCATCAAAGCGTACCCGAGGGGATGTCAGGAAGTGTTCAGGTCATCAAAAGATGTGCAAATACCTCCGTTACTGCGGCTGATACTCCGCTGTTCCGGCTTTGCAGTCGACTTTTACCTGATAGTGAATATCCGCACTTTTACCGCGAACCGTCAGGGGAACTGACCATTTCCCGTCTTTGCCCGTAATATCGGGCGTGTTTACCCAGGCGACAGGATCGGCTTGCCCGACGCGCTTTTGATCGTCAGCCCAGCGCGCAATGCGATTTTGTTGATAATCACGTTTCACGCTCGCCGCAATACCGTTAGCGTCCAGTCCCTCACACTTGGGGAACTGGACGTTTTTGCTTTCCATATTTGCCGCAAATACAGATACGCTGGCAGACAGCAGCAGCAGGCTCAATAACGTTCTTTTTTTATACATTCTTTTCTCCTTAATCTCCCCTTCGTCATTCAGATTGCCTCTAGCAACGTGAAGTAACGTCAGGGATTGCACAATGATTCAGGGAAAAGCATGGTACAAAACGTCAGGAGCGCAAGTCGTTTCAGGCAGCCTGAGTATCATCCCCAGCGTGCGCATCGTTTTCGACAGCCTGCGGCGAAGGAAGCTTGCCATTTTTCAGAATGGCGCTCAGCACATCTTTTTGCTCAGCCAGCCACAGGGAAAGCGCTTCGCGCTGCTCGTCTTCAAGCGCTACCGGCGATTGCTCCAGCCATGTGTCGAGCAGATCTGCTGTATCCAGCATTTTGTCATACGCATCGGCTTCCTTTTTGCTGGTAAACGACATTTTTTCCTCACCTTCCCGAATGACTACGTATTTAACTTCAACCGCCATTTTGCAGCCTCTTAAATTACCTGTATTTATGTACAGTATATTCTTTTTAAGCCCTAAAATCAACCTGGTAATAAAGACAGACGCAAACGTTTTCGTATATACTGCGCCCAGATAAAACAGGGGATTAATTTATGACGTTATTAGGCACAGCGCTGCGTCCAGCAGCAACGCGAGTGATGTTATTAGGTTCGGGAGAACTGGGTAAAGAAGTGGCAATTGAATGTCAACGCCTGGGTGTGGAAGTCATTGCCGTGGATCGTTACCCCGACGCGCCAGCCATGCACGTTGCCCATCGCTCATACGTTATCAACATGCTGGATGGCGAAGCATTACGCCAGCTCGTCGAGCGTGAAAAACCGCATTATATCGTGCCGGAAATCGAGGCGATCGCCACGGATATGCTGGTAAAACTGGAGCAGGAAGGTCAACACGTTGTGCCTTGCGCACGAGCGACCCAACTGACCATGAACCGGGAAGGAATCCGTCGGCTCGCCGCCGAAGAATTGTCTCTACCGACCTCTTCTTACCGCTTTGCTGACAGTGAAGTCCGCTTTCGCGAAGCCGTCGCCGAAATCGGCTATCCCTGCATCGTAAAGCCAGTAATGAGTTCTTCCGGTAAGGGGCAGAGCTTTATCCGTTCAGCCGATCAGCTCACCGAGGCCTGGAACTATGCTCAACAGGGAGGCCGGGCAGGTGCCGGGCGCGTTATCGTCGAAGGCGTAGTGAATTTTGATTTTGAAATCACCCTGCTAACCGTCAGCGCCGTTGATGGCGTGCATTTCTGCGCGCCGGTTGGACATCGACAGGAAGATGGCGATTATCGCGAGTCCTGGCAGCCGCAGCAGATGAGTGAACTGGCGCTGGCGCGCGCTCAGGAGATTGCCCGCAAGGTGGTGCTGGCGCTGGGTGGTCACGGACTGTTTGGCGTGGAGCTGTTTGTCTGCGGTGATGAGGTGATTTTCAGCGAAGTCTCCCCTCGCCCTCACGACACGGGTATGGTGACCTTAATTTCGCAGGATCTGTCTGAGTTTGCCCTGCACGTACGTGCATTTCTCGGTCTGCCCGTTGGCGAAATCCGCCAGTATGGGCCTTCTGCTTCCGCTGTTATTCTGCCGCAACTTACCAGTCAGAATATCACGTTTGATAACGTGCAGGCCGCTGTAGGTGCGGGTATGCAAGTTAGGTTCTTCGGCAAACCGGAAATCGACGGGAGCCGTCGTCTGGGCGTTGTGCTGGCCACAGCACAGAGCATTGAAGATGCGGTGATACGCGCGAAAGACGCAGCCGCACAGGTGAAAGTTACTGGATAAAAAAACGGGCCGAATGGCCCGTTACAGATTCCCATGCCCGGTAGTGATTACCGGGCATTTTGCGCAATTATTGCTTCGCGCCTTCAACAGCCTCACGAGCCAGTTTGGTAATGCGATCGTAATCACCCGCTTCCAGCGCATCCGCCGGAACCAGCCAGGAACCACCGATGCACAGCACGCTTTTCAGTGCCAGGTAGTCGCGGTAATTCGCTGGAGAGATCCCACCGGTTGGGCAGAAACGGACCTGTGAGAACGGACCCGCAATCGCCTGCAGCGCTTTAGTACCGCCATTTGCTTCAGCAGGGAAGAATTTGAACTCTTTCAAACCGTAGTCCATACCCAGCATCAGTTCAGATACGGTGCTGATACCAGGGATCAACGGAATAGTGCCTTCAGTTGCGGCTTTCAGCAACGGCTCGGTCAGACCCGGACTGATAGCAAACTGTGCACCGGCTTCGGTAACTTCAGCCAGCTGTTGTGGATTCAGTACAGTACCTGCACCAACGATAGCGTCCGGAACTTCTTTTGCGATCGCGCGAATGGCATCCATCGCACATGCGGTACGTAGGGTCACTTCCAGAACGCGCACGCCGCCTGCAACCAGCGCTTTTGCCATCGGCACTGCGTGTTCCAGTTTATTAACCACGATAACCGGTACAACCGGGCCAGTGGTCAGGATTGCTTCTGCACTTGTCTTCCAGTTTTTCATCAGAGTTTTCTCTCGCCTGATTACAAAATAAGTCTTAAAAAGTGATACAGGTTGCGCCCTGTTCCGCACCGGACAGCTTTTCACGCAACGCGCTGAACATTTCACGGCCTGTGCCCACGCGCGATGCGCTGAGGTCAGGAATATGAGGCTGACGAGAAGCAAGTTCCTCTTCATCAACCAGCAGCGTCAATTCACCTGTCTGTCCATTCACACGAATGATGTCGCCATCGCGTACTTTTGCCAGCAGCCCGCCATCATAGGCTTCTGGGGTTACATGGATTGCTGAAGGCACTTTACCTGAAGCACCTGAAAGTCGTCCATCGGTAACTAACGCAATTTTGAAACAACGGTCCAATAATACACCAAGTGGCGGCATGAGTTTATGTAATTCTGGCATTCCGTTTGCTTTTGGTCCCTGATGGCGCACAACTACTACGCAATCACGATCGAGCAGTCCCGCATCGAAGGCAGGCAATACATCATGCTGACTTTCGAAAACAACCGCGGGCGCTTCAATCACCTGATTTTCTACCGGTACCGCCGACGTTTTCATCACTGCGCGGCCGAGGTTTCCACTCAGCACTTTGGTGCCGCCGTGGTGGGAGAAAGGCTGGTCAAAGGTGGCTATCACGTTGCTGTCCAGCGACTTCGCCGCACCTTCACGCCAGTCCAGCTCACCCTCGTTGAGCCAAGGCTCCATGGTGTAGCGCGATAAACCAAACCCGGCAACGGTGTTCACATCTTCATGCAGCAGACCCGCGTTAAGCAGTTCGCGCATTAACACCGGCACGCCACCCGCCGCCTGGAAGTGGTTAATGTCTGCCGGACCATTCGGGTACAGACGCGCCATCAGCGGCACAATATCGGACAGATCGGAGAAGTCGTCCCAGTTAATCAGAATACCGGCTGCGCGCGCCATCGCGACCAGGTGCATTGTATGGTTAGTGGAGCCCCCGGTCGCCAGCAGCGCGACAATACCGTTGACCACTACTTTTTCATCGATCATTTTACCGATCGGCATCCATTCATTGCCGTTGCCGGTCAGACGCGTTACCTGACGAGCCGCAGCGGCGGTCAACGCTTCGCGCAGCGGCGCATCCGGGTGCACGAATGAGGATCCTGGCAGTTGCATCCCCATAAACTCCACTACCATCTGGTTGGTGTTTGCCGTGCCATAGAACGTACAGGTACCCGGTGCGTGATAAGACGCAGCTTCGGATTCAAGCAGCGCCATACGATCGACTTTACCTTCAGCATACAGCTGACGGATACGCACTTTTTCTTTGTTCGCCAGACCACTCGCCATCGGGCCGGAGGGAATAAAGATCGAAGGCAGATGACCAAATGACAGTGCCGCCATCACCAAACCCGGGACAATTTTGTCGCACACGCCAAGGAATAACGCGCCGTCGAACATATTGTGTGAGAGGCCCACAGCAGCCGACATAGCAATCACTTCGCGACTCAACAGCGAAAGCTCCATCCCATCCTGTCCCTGGGTCACACCGTCGCACATCGCAGGAACACCGCCAGCGACCTGGCCTACCGCATTGGCTTCATGCAGCGCTTTACGAATGATGTCCGGGTAATGCTCGTACGGCTGATGTGCGGAAAGCATGTCGTTATAGGAGGTAATGATCGCGATATTGTTACGCAGCATGCTTTTCAGCGAAGCCTTGTCATCCGGCTGGCAGGCAGCAAAACCATGCGCCAGGTTACCGCACGCCAGTTGTGAACGATGAACGGTAGTCGATTTCGCTTGTTCAATACGGGCAAGGTAGGCGGAACGTGTGTCGCGAGAACGTTCGACGATACGTTGTGTTACGCGTAACAAATTCGGATTCATAGAGGCTCCTAAAATTTATCTGTCAGAGCGTTGGAAAAACAATGTGTTTCAGTTGGGTTAAAAACAGCTGAATCGCTTGTTAGCCGTAGCTCAGGGGCAAAATCGTTTCAGGCAGTGTAATAAAAAAAGCCCCGCGGGTGAATCCACGCGAGGCTTAAAAGTGCAAAAATTATTCTACAATCTGTGTTAGATCATGTTACCGGTAAAATAACACCTATGGGCTAGATGATATTTTACTCGAATTCGTTCCAGGAACGACCATCACGGGTAATCATGGCCACAGAGGCAACCGGTCCCCAAGTCCCGGCCTGATAAGGCTTCGGCGCGTCGTTGTCCATTGCCCAGGCTTCGGTAATAGAGTCGACCCACTTCCATGCTTCTTCAACTTCATCTCGACGCACAAACAGCGCCTGAATGCCGCGCATCGTTTCAAGCAGCAGACGCTCATAAGCGTCGGCCAGATGTGTTTGGTTGAAGGTTTCGGAGTAGCTCAGATCAAGTTTGGTAATTTGCAGGTTATGCTTGTGATCCAGACCCGGTACTTTGTTCAGTACCTGGATATCGACACCTTCATCAGGCTGCAAACGGATGGTCAGCTTGTTCTGTGGCAGGTCCTGCCAGGATTCTCTGAACAGGTTCAGCTCAGGCGTTTTGAAGTAAACCACGACTTCAGAGCACTTGGTCGGTAAACGTTTACCGGTACGCAGGTAGAATGGAACACCCGCCCAGCGCCAGTTATCGATATCCACACGGATTGCCACAAACGTTTCCGTGTTGCTGCTCTTGTTGGCACCTTCTTCTTCCAGGTATCCCGGAACTTTTTTGCCCTGGGCAAAACCGGCGGTGTACTGACCGCGAACCGTTTTTTCTCGCACGTTCGAACGATCGATGCGACGCAGTGATTTCAGTACCTTCACTTTTTCATCACGGATGCTGTCAGCGCTCAGATCGGACGGTGGAGACATCGCGATCATGCATAGGATTTGCAGCAGGTGGTTCTGGATCATGTCGCGCATCTGACCGGCCTGGTCAAAATAGCCCCAGCGCCCTTCAATGCCCACTTCTTCCGCCACGGTAATTTCTACGTGATCGATAGTGCGGTTATCCCAGTTGTTCACAAACAGGGAGTTGGCAAAACGCAGTGCCAACAGGTTCAGTACCGTCTCTTTGCCGAGATAGTGGTCGATGCGGTAAACCTGGCACTCTTCGAAATACTCGCCTACCTGATCATTGATTTCGCGCGATGTTGCCAGTGACGTTCCTAACGGTTTTTCCATCACCACGCGGGCAGGCTTAGCATTCAGCTTTGCTTCACCCAAGCCTTTGCAGATTGCGCCAAAAGTGCTTGGTGGCATCGCGAAATAGTTAATAGTGGTACGTGATTTCTGATCCAGCATTTCACCCAGACGGCTAAATGCGGCGGTATCATTGACGTCCAGATTACAAAACTCCAGACGACCGCTGAGGGTCTCCCATAAACCTTCATCGATTTTTTCTTTCATGAAGGTTTCGAGCGCTTCGCGCACAACCTTGGTATAAGCTGCTTTGTCCCAGTCGGCACGCCCAACCCCAATGATACGGGTTTCCGGGTTAATCTGGCCGGCCTTTTCCAGTTGATACAGGGAAGGCAGCAATTTCCGTCGCGCCAGGTCGCCCTTCGCACCGAAAATGACCAGGTCACATGCCTGGGCTGTTTGCGTTACCGCCATGTCATTCTCCTCAATTAAGTGCCTGGTGCTTTTGCCAGACACTGGTTGTAATTTTATTACAGTGCACTGTACTGCTTTTACGTGAATCCGGAAACCGTAAACGCTTATCCAGCCGTGCTGTTACCGCGAACAGCCGCTTTATTGGCGTATAACCCATCAAAATGGATAAAAAAGTCGTATTTTTCGTACCCATGACGAAGTATGAAAATCCGACTCCGATCATGTAATGAAAAAAAACAACAACTATTCTGTCCATTTTGCCCCGTTGCTGCATTAGCAGGGGTAATATCTATACACTAAATTGTGTATCGGTTTCCCCGTATCGCTGAAATCGTTTTTGCCCATGACCCATGAGTCTACCTACATCATGAATATGCTGGAAAAAATCCAGTTAAAACTGGAACATTTGAGCAAGTCAGAGCGTAAAGTCGCCGACATTATTCTTGCCTCTCCCGAGCGGGCAATCCATTCAAGCATCGCCGCACTTGCTGTAGAAGCGAATGTCAGCGAGCCAACGGTGAACCGTTTTTGTCGCAGCATGGACACCCGCGGCTTTCCTGATTTTAAACTGCATCTGGCGCAAAGTCTGGCAAATGGCACCCCTTATGTTAATCGCAATGTGGATGAGGATGACAGCGTAGAATCTTACACGGGGAAAATCTTCGAGTCAGCGATGGCAAGCCTCGACCACGTTCGCCAGTCGCTGGATAACGCGGCGGTAAACCGGGCGGTAGATTTATTAACCCAGGCGAAGAAAATTGCCTTCTTTGGTTTAGGTTCTTCCGCCGCGGTAGCGCATGACGCGATGAATAAATTTTTCCGCTTTAACGTGCCGGTAATTTATTCCGACGATATTGTTCTGCAACGCATGAGTTGTATGAATTGTAGCGACGACGACGTCATTGTGCTTATTTCTCATACCGGAAGAACCAAAAGTCTGGTTGAACTGGCGCAGTTAGCGCGGGAAAACGATGCCATGGTTATCGCCCTCACCTCTCCCGGTACGCCACTGGCACGGGAAGCCACGCTGGCAATTACCCTCGATGTACCGGAAGATACTGACATTTATATGCCCATGGTCTCTCGACTTGCTCAACTGACCGTGATAGATGTGCTGGCTACAGGATTTACTTTGCGCCGAGGGGCAAAATTTAGAGATAACTTGAAGCGTGTCAAGGAAGCGCTCAAGGAATCGCGTTTTGATAAAGAATTACTCATCAAGAGTGATGACCGCTAAAAGCAATAACAATGTTCTACCCTTTTATCATCCGGGTTGTTCATTTACCGTTAATGTTTGAGAACGGCCGGATCAATGTTCACGCAACACCAAGTTGTTTCAGTCAACGGAGTATTACATGTCCAGAAGGCTTCGCAGAACCAAAATCGTTACCACGTTAGGCCCGGCAACTGACCGCGATAACAACCTTGAGAAGATTATCGCCGCGGGTGCGAACGTCGTACGTATGAACTTTTCCCACGGCTCTCCAGAAGATCACAAACTGCGGGCGGATAAAGTCCGTGAAATTGCCGCAAAACTGGGACGTCATGTAGCTATTTTGGGTGACCTGCAGGGACCTAAAATCCGCGTATCCACCTTTAAAGAAGGTAAAGTATTTCTTAACGTTGGCGACAAGTTCCTGTTAGACGCCAACCTCGGCAAAGGCGAAGGCGACAAAGAAAAAGTCGGTATTGATTATAAAGGGCTGCCTGCTGACGTCGTGCCTGGCGATATCCTGCTGCTCGACGATGGTCGCGTACAGCTTAAGGTGCTGGAAGTTCAGGGCATGAAAGTCTTCACCGAAGTCACCGTCGGTGGCCCGCTATCCAATAACAAAGGCATCAACAAACTGGGCGGCGGTCTCTCTGCTGAAGCCCTGACCGAAAAAGACAAAGCCGACATCATTACCGCAGCACAAATCAGCGTTGACTATCTGGCTGTCTCCTTCCCGCGCTGCGGCGAAGATCTGAATTATGCCCGCCGTCTGGCGCGCGATGCCGGTTGCGATGCGAAAATTGTCGCCAAAGTAGAACGTGCAGAAGCCGTCTGCGACCAGAATGCGATGGATGACATCATCCTGGCTTCTGACGTAGTGATGGTAGCCCGTGGCGACCTGGGTGTTGAAATCGGTGACCCTGAGCTGGTAGGTATTCAGAAAGCGTTGATTCGTCGCGCGCGCCAGCTGAACCGTGCGGTCATCACCGCTACGCAGATGATGGAGTCGATGATTACCAACCCAATGCCGACTCGTGCGGAAGTGATGGATGTGGCTAACGCCGTCCTCGACGGCACCGATGCCGTGATGCTCTCTGCAGAAACAGCAGCAGGTCAGTACCCGGCGGAAACCGTCGCGGCAATGGCGCGCGTCTGTCTCGGCGCTGAAAAGATCCCGAGCATCAACGTCTCTAAACACCGCCTTGACGTGCAGTTTGATAACGTTGAAGAAGCGATTGCGATGTCAGCGATGTACGCTGCTAACCACCTGAAAGGGGTCACCGCTATCATCGCAATGACGGAGTCCGGTCGCACTGCGCTGATGACTTCTCGTATCAGTTCCGGCCTGCCGATTTTCGCGATGTCCCGTCATGAGCGTACGCTGAATCTGACCTCCCTGTACCGCGGTGTCACCCCGGTTCACTTCGACAGCGAAACTGACGGCGTCGTTGCCGCCAATGAAGCGGTGAACCTGCTGCGCGATAAAGGCTACCTGGTTTCTGGTGACCTGGTGATCGTGACCCAGGGCGATGTGATGAGCACCATTGGCTCAACCAACACCACGCGTATTCTGACCGTAGAATAAGTCGCTTAAATGTAAAAAAGCCTCTCGTTTTGAGAGGCTTTTTTTTATTTCTTCGGATAGAGATCTTTGCGCTTATAGGGCTCAATCTCGCCGGGTTTACGCGTCTTAAGCAGTTTCAGAATCCAGGTGTATTGTTCGACATGAGGCGTGACAAAAATCTCCACCTCTTCGTTCATCCGTCTGGCAATGGTGTGGTCATCCGCCGTCAGGATGTCATCCATCGGTGGACGAACATGGATCGTCAGGCGGTGCGTTCTCCCATCGTATACGGGGAACAGCGGTACCACGCGCGCGTGGCAGACTTTCATCAGACGTCCAATCGCCGGTAACGTTGCTTTATAGGTAGCAAAAAAATCGACAAACTCGCTGTGTTCAGGCCCATGGTCCTGATCTGGCAGGTAGTATCCCCAATATCCCTGACGGACAGACTGAATAAACGGTTTGATGCCATCATTACGCGCATGCAAACGACCACCAAAGCGACGGCGTACCGTGTTCCAGACGTAATCGAATACCGGGTTCCCCTGATTGTGGAACATCGCAGCCATTTTCTGTCCCTGGGACGCCATCAGCATCGCCGGGATATCTACCCCCCAGCCATGTGGAACGAGAAAAATAACTTTTTCATCGTTGCGCCGCATCTCTTCGATGATTTCCAGGCCCTGCCAGTCAACCCGACTCTGAATTTTCTCCGGGCCACGTATTGCTAATTCAGCCATCATGACCATCGCCTGAGGCGCAGTTGCATACATATCATCAACAATGGCTTCACGCTCAGCTTCGCTACGTTCAGGAAAGCAGAGGGATAAATTGATCAATGCTCTGCGACGGGAGCTTTTTCCCAGTCTTCCGGCAAGCCGTCCGAGTTTTGCCAGAATAGGATCACGAAATGCTGCCGGCGTTAACGCAATACCAGCTATCGCCGCCACCCCCAGCCAGGCGCCCCAGTAGCGCGGATGGCGAAATGATTTGTGAAACTCAGGGATATACTCAATATTCTTTTTTTTCGTTTCCATGCTCTTCCAGTGTCTGGTGCCGCGAAAAGTAAATCTGCTGATAGTGTAGCGGCGCACCGTGCGCCGTACAAAATAAAAAAGCCGGCACGCATAGCGTACCGGCTTTGTCAGTGTACTAATTAATCAAAACGTAGCTGAGGCATAACCTCTTTCACCTGCGCCAGGTAATCGGTGCGATCCGAGCCGGTCAGACCCTCTGTACGCGGCAGTTTCGCCGTCAAAGGGTTCACGGCCTGCTGGTTAACCCATACTTCATAGTGCAGATGCGGCCCCGTTGAACGCCCGGTGTTACCTGACAGCGCGATACGATCGCCACGTTTAACTTTTTGACCTGGTTTCACCAACAGCTTACGCAGGTGCATATAACGCGTGGTGTAGGTGCGACCATGACGAACCGCAACATAGTATCCGGCAGCGCCGCTACGCTTCGCTACAACCACTTCACCATCGCCCACCGACAGTACCGGCGTCCCCTGCGGCATCGCAAAGTCGACACCTTTGTGCGGCGCTACGCGTCCAGTCACCGGATTCAGGCGACGCGGGTTAAAGTTCGAGGAAATACGGAACTGTTTCGCCGTCGGGAAACGCATGAAGCCTTTCGCCAGCCCGGTACCATTACGGTCATAGAACTTACCGTCTGCAGCACGGATGGCATAATAGTCTTTGCCTTCAGAACGTAAACGCACGCCCAGCAGTTGGCTTTGCTCGCGCTTGCCGTCCAGCATTTCGCGAGACATCAGCACCGAGAACTCATCACCTTTTTTCAGTTTGCGGAAATCCATCTGCCACTGCATGGCCTTAATCACTGCGCTGATTTCAGAGCTGGTCAGCCCGGCATCTTTGGCGCTGGCGACGAAGCTTCCGCCCACCGTGCCTTTGATACGACTGTTAACCCAATCGCCCTGTTGCATTTCGCTGCTCATTTTGAACCCCGTCGCAGTGCGATCGTAAGTACGGGTTTCACGGCGGGATACTTCCCAGGTCAGACGCTGCAGGTCACCTTCCGCGCTTAAGGTCCAGGAAAGCTGCTGACCAATTTTCAGATTACGCAGCTCTTTATCGGAAGCAGCGAGTTGACTGATATCGCCCATATCGATGCCGTACTGATTCAGAATACTGCTCAGCGTATCGCCAGTGGAGACGACATACTCATGCACACCAGCTTCACCAGACGTTTTGTCATCCAGTTCATCCTGCGGAATGGCTTCGTCTTCCTGTGCAGCCTGATCAATAGGTTCGCTTGCCTCAGGCAACAGTGAACGAATCTCGCTTTTTTCCAGCTCGATAGTTTTAACGATGGGTGCAGAATCGGGATGGTAAACATAAGGCCGCCAGACGGCAACGGCCAATGTCAGTACGGTAAGCGACCCCAGCATAACGCGATGGGGTCGCGGCAGATTATTAAATGCCAGAGCGACAGAGCGGGCTATCTGTTGCACGTATTCACTTCCTCATTAATCTCCTTTCAGGCAGCTCGCATACTGGTTGGCTAATTGGTTCAAAAACGCTGAATAGCTTGTTTTACCCAGTTTGATATTCGTACCGAGCGGATCCAACGTTCCCATTCGAACGGATGTCCCTCTCGCGACGGCTTCAACGACCGCTGGCCTGAACTGTGGCTCAGCAAAAACGCAGGTTGCTTTTTGCTCAACCAACTGTGTTCTTATTTCATGTAAACGCTGCGCACCAGGTTGAATCTCAGGGTTCACGGTAAAGTGACCAAGCGGTGTTAGTCCGTAGTGTTTTTCGTAGTAGCCATAGGCGTCATGAAAAACGAAATAACCTTTTCCCTTGAGCGGTGCGAGCTCGTTACCTACCTGCTTATCGGTTGCGGCTAATTGTGCCTCAAAATCCTTCAGGTTGGCGTCAAGTTTGGCTCGACTTTGCGGCATAAGTTCCACTAATTTTTCATGGATTGCAACCGCTGAGGCCCGCGCTATCTCTGGAGAAAGCCAAAGATGCATGTTGTAATCGCCGTGATGGTGATGCTCGTCACTTTTTTCACTGCCAGCATCATTGTGTCCATGATCGTCATCGTCGTCGTCAGCACCTTTTATGAGTAACGGTTTCACGTCATTGAGCTGCGCAATCGTTACCTGTTTCGCGTTAGGAATATTCTTGACTGACTTTTCCATAAACGCTTCCATCTCAGGTCCAATCCAAACGACTAAGTCCGCGCCCTGTAAGCGTTTTACGTCTGATGGACGCAGTGAATAGTCATGTTCGGAAGCCCCGTCTGGCAGCAAAACCTCAGTGTCTGTTACCCCGTCCGCAATGGCCGAAGCAATAAATCCCAGCGGCTTAAGCGAGGCCACCACAGCAGCATTTGCTGCCTGTGTTGCACTACCCCAAAGAGCAGCGGATAATGCTGCGAAAAGAAGCGTATTTTTATGTAACATAATGCGACCAATCATCGTAATGAATGTAAGAAATGTGATATTATAACATTCTATAACTTCTGCAAGACTAAAATTGATATGACGACTTTGGTTTCACTGGAAAATGTCTCGGTCTCTTATGGTCAACGCCGCGTCCTGTCTGACGTATCGCTTGAACTTCGACCCGGTAAAATTTTAACGCTTCTCGGCCCGAATGGTGCAGGGAAGTCTACGCTGGTGCGCGTTGTATTAGGACTGGTAGCGGCTGATGAGGGAGTTATCAAGCGTAATGGCCAATTGCGGATTGGCTATGTACCGCAAAAACTGTACCTCGATACTACGCTTCCGCTGACGGTAAGTCGGTTTATGCGCTTACGTCCCGGCACCAAAAAAGAGGATATCCTTCCGGCACTGAAGCGCGTTCAGGCCGGACATCTGATGAATGCGCCGATGCAAAAGCTCTCTGGCGGGGAAACGCAACGCGTCCTGTTAGCCCGTGCTTTATTGAATAAACCTCAGCTACTGGTGCTCGATGAGCCGACCCAGGGCGTGGATGTCAATGGGCAGGTCGCACTGTACGACCTTATCGACCAGTTGCGACGTGAACTGGATTGCGCCGTACTGATGGTTTCCCATGACCTGCATCTGGTGATGGCCAAAACCGATGAAGTACTGTGCCTGAACCATCATATTTGCTGTTCCGGTGCGCCGGAAGTGGTTTCCATGCACCCGGAATTCATCTCAATGTTCGGACAACGCGGCGCCGAACAACTCGGAATTTACCGTCATAATCACAATCACCGCCACGATTTACAGGGTCGTATCGTCTTACGCCGGGGAAATGGTCACTCATGATTGAATTGTTATTACCCGGTTGGTTAGCCGGGATCATGCTGGCCTGTGCTGCTGGCCCACTCGGCTCGTTTGTGGTCTGGCGTCGAATGTCTTATTTCGGTGATACGCTGGCCCACGCTTCACTGCTGGGAGTCGCCTTTGGCCTGCTGCTGGATGTAAACCCTTTCTATGCGGTTATCGCCGTCACTTTGTTGCTGGCTGGCGGTCTGGTATGGCTTGAAAAGCGCCCTCACCTCGCGATCGATACCTTACTGGGCATTATGGCGCATAGTGCATTGTCGCTGGGGCTGGTTGTCGTCAGCCTGATGTCCAACATCCGTGTGGATCTGATGGCTTACCTGTTTGGTGATTTGCTCGCCGTGACGCCTGAAGATCTTATCTCCATCGCCATCGGCGTGGTTATTGTTCTGGCGATTCTGTTCTGGCAGTGGCGTAACCTGCTGTCGATGACCATCAGTCCGGATCTGGCATTTGTCGATGGCGTGAAGCTGCAACGCGTGAAGCTACTGCTGATGCTGGTTACGGCGTTAACGATTGGCGTGGCGATGAAGTTTGTCGGGGCGTTGATTATCACCTCGCTGCTTATTATCCCTGCGGCGACCGCCCGTCGCTTTGCCCGTACGCCGGAACAGATGGCAGGAGTTGCCGTTGGTGTGGGAATGATAGCGGTTACAGGCGGGCTGACCTTCTCGGCCTTCTATGACACCCCGGCAGGTCCCTCCGTGGTGCTGTGTGCCGCGCTGCTGTTTATTTTCAGCATGATGAAAAAGCAAGCGAGCTAAGCATGCGTTGCCCGGTGGCGCTGCGCTTACCGGGCCTACAAAATCGCCCAGGCCTTATAAGCGTAGCGACATCATGCATTAAGGCATTTGTGGCGGCGTAATGCCAAAATGGTTCCAGGCGCGCACGGTTGCCATACGTCCACGCGGCGTACGCTGCAGAAAACCTTGCTGAATCAGATATGGCTCAAGCACGTCCTCAATGGTTTCACGCTCTTCCCCGATCGCCGCTGCCAGGTTATCCAGTCCGACCGGTCCGCCAAAGAATTTGTCGATAACCGCCAGCAACAACTTACGGTCCATATAATCAAATCCTTCCGCATCCACATTGAGCATATCCAGCGCCTGAGCGGCGATATCTGCTGAAATCGTGCCGTCATGCTTCACTTCGGCGAAATCACGTACCCGGCGTAATAAGCGGTTGGCAATACGCGGCGTACCGCGGGCGCGGCGTGCCACTTCCAGCGCGCCTTCATCGCTCATTTCCAGGCCCATAAAACGCGCACTGCGTCCTACAATGTGCTGCAGATCAGCCACCTGATAGAATTCCAGGCGCTGTACAATACCAAAACGGTCACGCAACGGAGACGTTAACGACCCGGCGCGCGTCGTCGCCCCGATTAGCGTAAACGGCGGCAGATCGATCTTGATCGAACGTGCAGCCGGTCCTTCACCAATCATGATATCCAGCTGATAATCTTCCATCGCCGGATACAGCACCTCTTCCACCACCGGTGAAAGACGATGGATTTCATCGATAAACAGCACATCATGGGGTTCAAGGTTGGTAAGCATTGCCGCCAGGTCACCCGCCTTTTCCAGTACCGGACCGGACGTGGTGCGCAGATTAACGCCCATTTCATTGGCGACAATATTGGCAAGCGTGGTTTTACCAAGCCCTGGAGGACCGAAAATCAGCAGGTGATCGAGAGCGTCACCACGCAGCTTCGCCGCCTGGATAAAAATCTCCATTTGCGAACGGACCTGAGGCTGGCCAATATACTCTTCCAGCAATTTAGGGCGGATCGCACGATCCACCAGGTCTTCAGGGGTCGTGCTGACAGCCGAAATCAGGCGATCTGCTTCAATCATCCTTTACCTCACAATGCCGCGCGAAGCGCTTCACGAATCAGGGTTTCACTGCTGGCATCAGGGCGGGCAATTTTGCTCACCATGCGGCTGGCTTCTTGTGGTTTATAGCCCAACGCCACCAGCGCAGCAACCGCTTCCTGCTCGGCGTCGTCCGTTGTCGGACTGGCCGGAGAGGTCAGAACCAGATCCGCCGCCGGGGTAAAGAGGTCACCATGCAGACCTTTAAAGCGGTCTTTCATTTCAACAATCAAACGCTCTGCGGTTTTCTTACCAATGCCCGGTAATTTCACTAACGCGCCAAGCTCTTCGCGCTCAACGGCATTAACAAACTGCTGCGCAGACATTCCGGAGAGGATCGCCAGCGCCAGCTTCGGCCCCACGCCATTGGTTTTGATTAACTCTTTAAACAGCGTGCGCTCTTGCTTGTTGTTAAAGCCATACAGCAGTTGAGCGTCTTCACGCACCACAAAATGGGTGAAGATAATCGCTTCCTGCCCGGCTTCCGGCAACTCGTAGAAACAGGTCATCGGCATATGCACTTCATAGCCTACCCCACCCGTTTCCAGAAGGACCAGCGGGGGTTGTTTTTCAATAATGATGCCTCTGAGTCTGCCTATCACGTGACGCTCCTGCGTTAAGGGCTAAAAGGTAATGCGCTATCATAAAAAAAGGCTGGATAGATATCCAGCCTCATTTGTCACTAACGTAATCGACCTCGCGCCAAATTCAGCCTCGACTCGCTCATTTGCATGGCATTCTGACTGACATGGCAGTGGGTAATAGCTATCGCCAGCGCATCCGCGGCATCCGCCTGCGGATTCGCCGGGAGTTTTAGCAGCGTGCGCACCATATGCTGGACCTGGCTTTTTTCCGCACTACCGATCCCCACCACAGTCTGTTTTACCTGGCGGGCCGCGTATTCAAAGACCGGTAGATCCTGATTGGTCGCCGCAACGATTGCCACGCCGCGTGCCTGTCCAAGCTTTAGCGCCGAGTCAGCGTTCTTCGCCATAAAGACCTGCTCAATGGCAAAATAGTCCGGCTGGAACTGGGTGATGATTTCCGTCACGCCCGCGTAAATTAACTTCAGACGTGACGGGAGATCGTCGACTTTGGTGCGGATACAACCGCTGCCGAGGTAGGTCAGCTGTCTGCCGACCTGACGAATAACGCCATAACCGGTGATGCGCGACCCCGGGTCAATGCCGAGAATGATAGACATCACGCACCTCCTGTCAGGTTGCGGTACAGCCACCTCATTCTAAGGTAGCTGCAACCTCATCAGAGATCTCGCCGTTATGGTAAACTTCCTGCACGTCGTCGCAGTCTTCCAGCATATCGATCAGACGCAACAACTTCGGCGCTGTTTCTGCATCCATATCTGCTTTGGTGGATGGAATCATAGACACTTCAGCCGCGTCCGCTTTCAAACCCGCCGCTTCCAGCGCGTCACGCACTTTACCCATCTCTTCCCACGCGGTGTAAACGTCAATTGCGCCGTCGTCGAAGGTCACCACGTCTTCAGCACCTGCTTCCAGCGCCGCTTCCATGATGGCGTCTTCGTCCCCTTGTTCAAAGGAGATCACGCCTTTTTTGCTGAACAGGTAAGCCACGGAACCGTCGGTACCGAGGTTGCCGCCCGTTTTCGTGAACGCGTGACGCACTTCCGCAACAGTACGGTTACGGTTGTCAGACAGACATTCAATCATAACGGCTGTACCGCCAGGACCATAACCTTCATAGATGATGGTTTCCATGTTGGAATCTTCATCACCACCCACACCGCGCGCGATTGCACGGTTCAGGGTGTCACGGGTCATGTTGTTAGCCAGCGCTTTATCAACCGCTGCACGCAGACGCGGGTTAGCGTCCGGATCGCCGCCGCCGAGTTTTGCCGCCGTCACCAGCTCACGAATTATTTTGGTGAAAATTTTACCGCGTTTAGCATCCTGCGCTGCTTTACGGTGTCTGGTGTTGGCCCATTTACTATGACCTGCCATAAATAATATCTCCAAAAAGCGCCCCTTTTCAGGCGACGTTAATTACAAACTCTTCAATCGCCTGCCGGTTACTCCACGACTTGGTTAATTGGGCGGCTTCAACCGCATTAACCCAACGATAGGTCAGATGTTCGGTGAACACGATCTCTCGTTCTGAGGGAAGTGCCAGGCAAAACCAGGATTCAGTATTTCGTTCAATTCCCGGTGCATAGCGATGACGTAAATGGCTAAAAATCTCAAACTCCACCGTGCGCTGACAGTCAATTAAGGTCAGTTGCTCAGATGCAACATCAATGGCGACCTCTTCCTTTACTTCGCGCATAGCGGCTTGCGACGCGGTTTCACCCTCTTCAAGGCTGCCGGTGACCGACTGCCAGAAATCAGGATCGTCGCGTCGCTGTAACATCAGCACTCTCCCGGTGTCCTTTGCATAAATCACGACTAACACCGAGACAGGCTGTTTGTATCTCATATCAGTTATTCTCGGCCTTCTTAACAACCTGAATGCTCAGTTCCGCCAGCGCAGCTTCGTTGGCAAAGCTCGGCGCTTCAGTCATCAGACACGCTGCAGCAGTGGTTTTCGGGAAAGCAATAACGTCACGAATGTTGTCAGTACCGGTCAGCAGCATAGTCAGACGGTCCAGACCAAACGCCAGGCCCGCATGCGGTGGCGTACCATATTTTAGCGCATCCAGCAGGAAGCCGAATTTCTCACGCTGCTCTTGCTCGTTAATGCCCAGAATACCAAATACGGTCTGCTGCATGTCGCCGTTGTGAATACGCACGGAACCGCCGCCCACTTCGTAGCCGTTGATAACCATATCGTATGCGTTAGCAACCGCGTCTTCCGGCGCAGCTTTCAGCTCAGCGGCCGTCATATCTTTCGGCGCGGTGAACGGGTGGTGCATTGCGGTCAGTCCGCCTTCACCATCGTCTTCAAACATTGGGAAGTCGATAACCCACAGCGGAGCCCATTTGGCTTCGTCGGTAATATTCAGGTCTTTACCCAGTTTCAGACGCAGCGCGCCCATCGCGTCGGCAACCACTTTCTTGTTGTCGGCACCGAAGAAAATCATGTCGCCGTCTTGCGCATCGGTACGCGCCAGAATCGCTTCCACGATTTCTGCGTTCAGGAACTTAGCAACCGGGCTGGTGATACCTTCCAGACCTTTCGCACGCTCGGTGACTTTGATGTAAGCCAGACCTTTCGCGCCGTAAATCTTAATAAAGTTACCGTAATCGTCAATTTGCTTACGGCTCAGTGCGGCACCGCCCGGTACACGCAGAGCAGCTACGCGGCCTTTCGCATCGTTTGCCGGACCAGAGAACACTGCGAACTCAACGTCTTTCACCAGATCGGCAACGTCAACCAGCTCCATCGGGTTACGCAGGTCTGGTTTATCAGAACCGTAACGACGCTCAGCTTCGGCAAAGGTCATGATCGGGAAATCACCCAGATCCACCCCTTTAACTTCCAGCCACAGATTACGCACCAGCGCTTCCATCACTTCACGCACCTGCGGTGCGGTCATGAAGGAAGTCTCAACGTCGATCTGGGTAAATTCAGGCTGACGGTCAGCACGTAAGTCTTCATCACGGAAGCATTTTACGATCTGATAGTAGCGGTCAAAGCCAGACATCATCAGCAGCTGTTTAAACAACTGAGGTGATTGCGGCAGCGCGTAGAATTTACCTTTATGTACGCGAGAAGGTACCAGGTAATCGCGCGCGCCTTCCGGCGTCGCTTTGGTCAGCATCGGTGTTTCGATGTCGAGGAAGCCATGGTCGTCCATAAAACGACGCACCAGACTGGTAATTTTGGCACGCGTTTTCAGGCGCTGCGCCATTTCAGGGCGACGCAGATCTAAATAGCGATACTTCAGTCGCGCTTCTTCGGTGTTGACGTGGTTAGAGTCCAACGGCAGCGAGTCTGAACGGTTGATGATGGTCAGATCGGAGGCCAGCACTTCAATTTCGCCCGTCGCCATCTCGGCGTTGACGTTTTTCGCGTCACGCGCACGCACGGTGCCCGTAACCTGGATGCAGAACTCATTACGCAGTTCGGAGGCCAGCTTTAACGCGTCCGCACGGTCCGGATCGAAAAATACCTGCACGATACCTTCGCGGTCGCGCATATCGATAAAGATCAGGCTACCAAGATCACGACGACGGTTGACCCAACCACACAGAGTCACCTGCTGCCCCTCGTGGGACAGACGTAGCTGTCCGCAATATTCTGTACGCATGAGATATCCCTTAACTTTGCCGCAGGCGGATTGTCACCTGTCTCGCAGATGACGAAGTCGCAGCTTTAGCTGAATGTCACAACTGAATGAAAAAAGGCGGCTATTATACTGGAAATTCTGCCGCACGATAAGTCCGGTACTGACTGTACGCCTGTTTCCTGGACGGGCATTGCGTAATCTCACAAAAAATAACAAAAATTGTCGCCCCTTTCACACTGATTCGCGCTTAAGGTGTAACGGAATTCTATTTTTTTACTGGAGTGACCATGCTGGAACTGAACGCAAAAACAACCGCCCTTGTCGTGATTGACTTACAGGAAGGGATCCTGCCTTTCGCTGGCGGACCTCATACGGCACACGCTGTGGTTGCCCGCGCCGCGCAGTTGGCGGAAAAATTCCGTACCCACGGTTCCCCGGTGGTAATGGTGCGCGTCGGGTGGTCTGACGATTACGCCGAAGCGCTAAAACAACCAGTAGATGCTCAGACTCCAGCAAAAGCATTGCCCGAAAACTGGTGGGATTACCCGGCTGCTCTGGGTAAATGCACCAGCGACCTCGAAGTAACCAAACGCCAGTGGGGCGCATTCTACGGCACCGATCTGGAATTGCAGCTGCGTCGCCGGGGTATCGATACCATCGTCCTGTGCGGCATCTCTACGAACATTGGCGTTGAGTCGACGGCGCGAAATGCGTGGGAGCTGGGTTTCAGTCTTATCATTGCAGAGGATGCCTGTAGTGCCGCCAGTGCTGAGCAACACCTGGGCAGCATGACTCACATTTTCCCCCGCATTGCGCGCGTTCGCAGCGTGGAAGAGATTTTGCAAGCGCTATGATCTATATCGGTTTACCCCAGTGGTCGCATCCAAAATGGGTGCGTTTGGGGATCACAAGCCTTGAAGAGTATGCCCGCCACTTTAACTGCGTGGAGGGCAATACCACGCTGTATGCGCTGCCTAAAGCCGATATTGTTGCCCGCTGGCAGGCACAGACCACCGATACGTTTCGATTTTGTTTTAAGTTTCCGGCGACCATTTCGCATAAGGCCGCGCTGCGTAATTGTGATGACCTGGTACAGGAATTTTTTATGCGCATGTCGCCGCTGGAATCGCGCATTGGACAATACTGGCTGCAATTACCCGCGACTTTTAGCCCACGCGACCTGCCTGCCCTGTGGCAGTTTATCGACGCGCTCCCCAAATGTTTTACCTACGGTGTGGAAGTTCGCCATCCAGACTTCTTTGCCAAAGGCGAAGCCGAACAGCTATTTAATCGCGGGTTACACGAGCGTGGAGTAAACCGGGTGATTCTGGACAGCCGCCCGGTACATGCCGCAATCCCACATACCGAAGCGATACGTGACGCCCAGCGCAAGAAACCGAAGGTTCCGGTGCATGCGGTGGTGACGGCTAACCATCCGATGGTACGCTTTATCGGCAGCGATGATATGGCACAAAACAGCGCGCTTTTTGCCGTCTGGCTGACCAAGCTGTCACTATGGCAACACACCACGACGCCGTATCTGTTTTTGCATACGCCGGACATCGCGCAGGCCCCGGAGCTTGTTGATACACTATGGTCAGATTTATGCAGTGCTCTGCCAGAGATCGGATCAGCACCGTCTATTCCACAGCAATCTTCTCTTTTCTGAAAATGCCACCTATCATAGTCGAGGCCATCAGCCATTTTAAAAGGGAGTTTGTATGGTAAGCGCGCTTTATGCCGTATTGGGTGCGTTATTGTTAATAAAGTTCTCCTTTGACGTTGTTCGCCTGCGCATGCAATATCGCGTTGCCTATGGCGATGGAGGTTTTAGCGAACTGCAAAGCGCTATCCGCATTCACGGTAACGCGGTGGAATATATTCCCGTCGCGTTAGTGCTGCTGTTATTTATGGAAATGAACGGCGCAGAGACGTGGATGGTGCATCTTTGCGGGCTGATGTTGATTGGCAGGTGCTGATGCGCCCGGGAACCTATGCCGCCGCGCTGCCGATGCGTCCGGTG
>OKES01000096.1_pt1 | contig 37952 bp, 34 predicted proteins | sample 1611001 | NCBI WGS metagenome assembly OKES01 (sample SAMN04436703, study PRJEB24849) | human gut metagenome | biome: human gut; feature: NICU; material: stool | host: Homo sapiens | place: USA: Saint Louis, MO | collected 2010-08-11
AACGCGTATTAAAATGCCACCCTTTACACCCTGGTGGTGACGATCCCGTCCCGCCCGGACCATTTGATACCAGAGAACACTAACGATGGATTCGCAACGCAATCTTTTAGTCATCGCTTTGCTGTTCGTGTCTTTCATGATCTGGCAAGCCTGGGAGCAGGATAAAAACCCGCAACCTCAGGCCCAACAGACCACGCAGACAACGACCACCGCAGCGGGTAGCGCCGCAGACCAGGGCGTACCGGCCAGTGGCCAGGGGAAACTGATTACGGTTAAAACTGACGTGCTTGATCTGACCATCAACACCCGTGGTGGTGATGTGGAACAGGCTTCACTGCCAGCTTACCCGAAAGAACTCGGTTCTACCGAACCGTTCCAGTTACTGGAAACCACGCCACAGTTCATCTACCAGGCACAGAGTGGCCTGACAGGTCGTGACGGCCCGGATAACCCGGCTAACGGCCCGCGTCCGCTGTACAACGTCGAAAAAGACGCGTTTGTACTGGCTGACGGTCAGAACGAACTGCAGATCCCGATGACCTATACTGACGCAGCGGGTAACACATTCACTAAAACGTTTGTACTCAAGCGTGGTGAATATGCTGTCAACGTTAACTACAGCGTGCAGAACGCCGGCGAAAAACCGCTGGAAGTCTCCACCTTTGGTCAGCTGAAGCAATCCATCAATCTGCCATCTCATCGCGATACCGGAAGCAGCAACTTTGCGCTGCACACCTTCCGCGGCGCGGCGTACTCCACGCCGGATGAGAAGTATGAGAAATACAAATTCGACACCATTGCTGAAAACGAAAACCTGAACGTCAATGCTAAAGACGGCTGGGTCGCAATGCTGCAACAGTATTTCGCAACGGCATGGGTTCCGCGTAACGACGGCACCAACAACTTCTATACCGCTAACCTGGGTAACGGCATTGCCGCTATCGGCTATAAGTCACAGCCGGTACTGGTACAGCCTGGCCAGACTGGCGCGATGACCAGTACCCTGTGGGTCGGCCCGGAAATTCAGGATAAAATGGCGGCCGTTGCACCGCACCTGGATCTGACCGTGGATTACGGCTGGTTGTGGTTCATTTCTCAGCCGCTGTTTAAACTGCTGAAGTGGATCCATAGCTTCCTGGGTAACTGGGGCTTCTCCATCATCGTTATCACCTTTATCGTTCGTGGCATCATGTACCCGCTGACCAAAGCGCAGTACACCTCCATGGCGAAGATGCGTATGCTGCAGCCGAAGATTCAGGCAATGCGTGAGCGTCTGGGCGATGACAAACAGCGTCAGAGTCAGGAAATGATGGCCCTGTACAAAGCTGAGAAGGTTAACCCGCTGGGCGGCTGCTTCCCGCTGATCATCCAGATGCCAATCTTCCTGGCGTTGTACTACATGCTGATGGGCTCCATTGAACTGCGTCATGCGCCGTTCGCTCTGTGGATCCATGACCTGTCTGCACAGGACCCGTACTACATTCTGCCGATTCTGATGGGCGTGACGATGTTCTTCATTCAGAAGATGTCTCCGACCACCGTAACCGACCCGATGCAGCAGAAGATCATGACCTTTATGCCGGTCATCTTCACCGTGTTCTTCCTGTGGTTCCCGTCAGGTCTGGTGCTGTACTATATCGTCAGCAACCTGGTAACCATTATTCAGCAGCAGCTGATTTACCGTGGTCTGGAGAAGCGTGGCCTGCATAGCCGCGAGAAGAAAAACTCCTGATTCGGTGTAGGCCGGATTAGGCGAAGCCGCCATCCGGCAAACGGAACATAAAGTAAAGGGCGGTCATTAGACCGCCTTTTTTATTGCATTAAGAAGAGACAAACCATGAGCCATAACGACACCATCGTCGCTCAGGCCACCCCACCGGGACGTGGTGGCGTGGGTATCCTGCGTATCTCCGGCCTGAAGGCGCGTGAGGTCGCAGAAACCGTACTGGGGAAACTACCCAAACCGCGTTATGCCGATTATCTGCCGTTTAAAGACGCGGATGGCAGCACGCTGGATCAGGGGATTGCCCTGTGGTTCCCCGGCCCGAACTCCTTTACCGGCGAAGACGTTTTAGAGCTTCAGGGTCACGGAGGTCCGGTGATTCTTGACATGCTGCTCAAACGTATTCTGACCATTCCCGGGCTGCGCATTGCCAGACCCGGTGAATTCTCCGAGCGCGCGTTTCTCAATGATAAGCTCGATTTAGCCCAGGCCGAGGCGATTGCCGACCTGATCGATGCCAGCTCGGAGCAAGCCGCTCGCTCGGCGCTGAACTCGTTGCAGGGTGCATTTTCCGCACGGGTAAATCATCTTGTGGAAGCGCTCACTCACCTGCGCATCTATGTGGAAGCGGCGATCGACTTCCCGGATGAAGAAATCGACTTCCTGTCTGACGGCAAGATTGAAGCGCAGCTCAATAACGTTATCAGCGATCTTGATGCCGTACGTGCCGAAGCGCGTCAGGGTAGCCTGCTGCGCGAAGGGATGAAGGTAGTCATTGCCGGTCGCCCTAACGCCGGGAAATCGAGCCTGCTGAACGCGCTGGCAGGCCGTGAGGCGGCTATTGTGACCGACATTGCGGGGACAACTCGCGACGTACTGCGTGAGCATATTCATATCGACGGTATGCCGCTGCACATCATCGACACCGCCGGTTTGCGCGATGCCAGCGATGAAGTTGAACGCATTGGTATCGAACGTGCCTGGCAGGAAATCGAACAAGCCGACCGTGTGCTGTTTATGGTGGATGGCACCACCACCGATGCCGTGGACCCGGCTGACATCTGGCCAGACTTTATTGCCCGTCTGCCAGCCAAACTGCCAATTACCGTGGTACGTAACAAAGCGGATATTACCGGTGAAACGCTGGGCCTTAGCGAAGTAAATAGCCACTCACTGGTTCGTCTCTCCGCACGTACCGGTGAAGGCGTTGACGTACTGCGTAACCATCTCAAACAGAGTATGGGCTTTGAAACCAATATGGAAGGCGGCTTCCTGGCGCGTCGTCGTCACCTGCAGGCGCTGACAGAAGCTGCAGAGCATCTCGAGCAGGGTAAAGCCCAACTGCTCGGCGCATGGGCCGGAGAATTGCTGGCAGAGGAGCTACGTCTGGCGCAGCAGAACCTCAGTGAGATCACCGGGGAATTTACCTCCGACGATCTGCTGGGACGAATTTTCTCCAGTTTCTGTATTGGGAAGTGAAGCAATAGACTTTAAAGAAAAAGAAGTCAAAAGACACCAAAAGAAAACAACATAAACAATTGATTTTAATCGATAAGTCAAAAATGTGACGGCTTTTTTCTGGTTTTCTTTTTACTTTTACTATGTTCTTTTGGTCATATATTGCCCTGCTTGTTCCCCAGCCATATAATCGTGGGGAACATGGGGGAAAACCATCAATGAAAGTATCTATCGAAAAACGACAGCCAGACCGCGAAGGAAAACGCTCCTTGCGCTTGGTGTATTACTACGGTTCCAGCGTTGAAGACGGGCAACGTAAACTGAAACGCTCACACGAACCATTAGACATCTTCATCTATGACAAACCACGGTCTCCAGCTGAGCGAGAGCACAATAAAGAAGCATTAAGGATCGCTGAAGCTGTGCGCTCTAAGAGGCTGCTTGAAAGCGAAACATCAAGGCATAAGCTGGAGGATAGAACTAAACTGTCTGCCAGTTTCTTCGATTATTACGATTCAGTTACTGATAGCAAAGCTTCTGGCAGTAAATCCAATTATTCAATTTGGGTCTCAGCCGGACATCATCTAAGACGCTACCATGGGCGAGCAGAACTCACATTCGAAGATATTGATAGAGCCTTTCTTGAGGGTTTTAAAACTCATCTTTTGAAAAGTGCAACGACGAAATCTGATCAACTGCTGTCAAGAAATACAGTAAGCAGTTACTTCAATAAAATAAGGGCGGCCCTGAACCAGGCATACCAAGATGGGATTATCAGAGATAACCCTGTTCGGACTGTGAAAAGCGTTAAACCAGAAACAAACCAAAGGGTTTATCTGACTCTGGAAGAGATAAAGGCTATGGCAAAAGCTGAATGTCGCTACGACGTCCTCAAACGAGCCTTTCTGTTTAGCTGCACAACAGGACTGCGCTGGTCTGACATACAGAAGCTAGTTTGGTCAGAAGTGGAAGAATTTGAGCAAGGCCATTTTCGAATCATTTTTAAGCAGAAAAAAATCCAGAATAGAGGAACGGCACTTCAATACCTCGACTTACCAGATTCAGCGGTAAGGTTGATGGGAGAGCGCAAGGATAACGATGAACGCGTGTTTAAAGCATTGCGATACAGCAGCTATACCAACGTAGCGCTACTTCATTGGGCAATGCTTGCTGGAATAACCAAACATGTAACTTTCCATGCCGGTCGCCACTCGTTTGCAGTTAACCAGCTTGCGCGGGGCTTAGATATTTATTCATTATCACGCTTGCTGGGCCACAGTGAACTGAAAACAACTGAGATTTATGCTGATATCTTAGATCAAAGAAGAAGGGACGCAATGCGGAGCTTTCCTGATATTTTTGCCGACAGTCTTTAAAACAGAACAATAGACATAGGGCCAAAAAAATTAATTTCTTTGGCCCCTGATTATTCTCGAACTCACTTCCTTTGAAATTTCTGTGTTTGTCTTGACCCGGTTGGACTGCAGCCAATCGATCACTTCTTCCCGCTTAAAATAAATCCGACAACCATTTGGTTTGTAAAACGGAATAACATTTTGACTGGTTAACTTATATAAATGACCTTTTGACAACCCTGTCAGCTCAGCACAGTCATCAATGTTAAGCATTACCTTTTCCAAATTAACTTTGTCTGCTCCTGACGATCTAGCGAGCATGTTTTTTATCTCAGCCAGTTCTTTCAAAACACTATTAAGCAACTCTGTCTCTTGCATAGTCATATCTACTGAAACCCATAAATAATCGACTGGTTTAGTCTACCAACACAGGTTTCAGATCCTCGGCTCTGGAACTGCCCTTTTAGGGCGCAAAGAGAGTTATTAACACCTTAACATGGTTCAACTATAGGGATATTTATAGGATATTTTTAAAGGCAATACCTATAGGATTAGGGTGTGGCAAATTATGCGCGTTAAGGGGGACCGATTATGCGTAAAAATTTAACTTACTGGGGTCTAACTATGCGTAACAAGGGGGGTCTAACTATGCGTGGATAAAATTCAAACCAACAGGGTTTTCCACAACTTTGTTGAGCAATAAGATAAAAAAAACCGGCACATTGGCCGGTTATTAATTCAATCACGATAGGGTATTGGTGGGGGGCTGGACATCATCAAAATCCCGCCTGTCACTTTCTTAACTTTTGCATCCGGATAAACAGCAAGAACTCGCTGTAGTGCAGGAAGGAATTTTTTCTTAAAATTCTTGTCTGCCTCTTCTCCAGTATATTCTTGACCAAACTGCTCCCGCAAATTATGCCAGTGTAATACAACAGGCCTACCACTAATTCGATGCAATCTATCCGCAAGCATGGCATAAATGTCCATAGCAAGAGCACTGGTGGTAAGCTCATTTATAGCTCTTAAATCAAGCGGTACAGCATGTTCGCTTAGCGTCGTAAAGTACTCTTGCGAAAATGTAATAACACCGGGCCATAATGCACCTTGATTATCATTGTTACCAATCCAAGCCTCAAACTTTTGGATTGGTTTACCATCGTAAGTAATCGCTTTTTCAGCGGTACTAAAACCCAGCGTAATACTACAAGCAGACAACGCCATGAGCTGTTTACGAAAGTTTGTATAGCTCCCGTTTTTGCCTCCTGATGACTCCTTACCCAGTTGTTTAAGGAAGCCTCTGGCGCTATTGCCTACATCAATTTCTGGTGATTTTGAACGCAACGCTTGAGTATTCAGATATGCCATTACCAAACGGGGCATTGGCCCATAGGGAACCGGCTGCTGAACAAACTGTTTTCCATCCCATATTTTACCCGCTCGAATGTATAGACCAGCAGCACCGCAGCGCCTTTCAAACTCAACTCCATTTACTCTTGAACGAGGTAAACCGATTTGGCACATTATTGAGTGCATAAAAGTGAAATCATTGGACAAGGGTGGATCTGATTTAATCCTTACAGAAGCATCTATTAATTCAGACTCAGCCCTACTCAAGCCTTGTGGTCTACTATTATTTTTTACTTCAATATCTGCCTGATACTGTGAAAAAAGTTGGCTAAATGGCTTCATTACTGATCCTGCGTGAATCAAGCCATGCTTCCAACTGATCTAATCTGTATCTTAGTGTTTTATCTCCACTGAGCTTGTATGGTTTGGGAAATGAAGGATCGTTTGTGCGGATTCGTTGAAGCGTTGGCGCTGAAATCTTTAGTAAAGCCGTGACTTCGTGCACTGACAGAAGCTGTAGATGCCTGTGACCAGTGCTACTTTCGATTTGGATTGTCTGCTGCATAAGTTCCCCTAACGAATTTGATTGCAGGGAAAATTTTGCGGGATAGCATCTAAAAACCTCGGCTCTGGATGTGCCCTATTCGGGCGCGAAGAAGAAGAAAAGGACAATGAGAAAACTTTCACATGTGAAAGTTTTCTCATTGATAAACATCAACCACCATTTCCATCCAAGTCAGGGAATATTTCACGCGCTTTGTCGTTTCTAATTTTGTCCACATTAATCCCTTCCAGCCGCTCCATGATACGTTCTGAGGCGTCTTGTCGAGTACCATCAATATTAAAATCACTTCCAGCTCCCGTTAAAGCATCCAAGTTTAACGATGCGGGATCAGGAAGTTTTCCATTTTGCTGAAGTATCCCCAACCACTCGTCTAGGTTGACCTTACTCCAATCAATATCCGCTATTCGATCCAATGGAATTCCGCCGCATTGAGGTGTACGCGCATCACCAAAGTTAAGGCCAAGTTGTGGCCGCACTTGCTCTTGGATGATTCGAGAGAGTGGCGAGTTGAAACAGCAATAGGACTCTCGCTCCTCGACACATGCTCCCAGTACTTTGGACTTGCAGTAAGATCCAACGTATGTGCAGCTATTTAGTGCTCTTTTAGCATTCATGGTGAATTCCTTTTCCTCACACTTCCAAATCATTTGGATCATGACCATCGACACTACATAGACTGTGTAAACAGTCATAACGGTGCTTAGCATGGCGGCACCTTGTTGGCCGAGGATTTGTTCAGTCATTGATTCAGGAGCACCAGCAGGTACGCCAGCGGCTCCCGTCGCAGAAGCATTCCCTAGAGCTTCAGAAGTCAGCTTGGTAATTTGCTCCTTTAATGCGCCAATAGTCTCCTTGGCAAACTGTTGAACAGGCTGGAGAAAACTATCAACCGCTCCACTAATGTTTTCGATATAACTTGCAAAAGGCTGTGTTATTTCGGTCCAGCCAGACATTACGGGGTCTCTTAATACTTGGTATGCTCCTTTCACGGCACTGCCATCAGAGAGTCCCATAACGGCACCGTCTAGCTTAGGCACGGCCATAATCAAATTGAGATAGTCAGCAAACGAAATATTCGTCGGTTTCTCACAACAATCTGAAACACCACCGACAGCAATTTTGCATTCTCCAGACTCCCCTCCAAATACGGCGCATCCCTGGTCTATATTTTGATCCCCTCCTTCTTCTGTTGCACTATCAGTGCAACTCATGTCCTGAGTCATGAATTGAGCCGCATTAAGCAGAGCTGTTGCCCTTGCAAAATCTGCACTTTGAGTTTTTGTCACATCAAGACAATCATCCCCCATGCAACGTATAGGTCCGCCACATTGATACTCAGTATTTTTCTCTAATGTAGGAACATCAACATTGGTACCGCAATCATAGGTGTCTTTGAATACATAACATTGCCCCGAAGAACCTGCGGCACCATCAACACATTCAGAGCTGATGAAACCACACTGAGGGTTACTTTCTAGTGCAGCGCAAGAGTTTAAGTTAGAGCCATCATTACTTGGACAGTGTTCGACACCCTGAGGGTCTGTCCAACATTCCATCTGGCCGACGTTAAAATCGCACTGCAATTTAGACAGACGAACTTTTTGGGCTAGCCTCGGAACACCAGGAAGTGGCGAGGGTTTTAACGTGTTGTAAAAGGAATCTTCAGGACATATCGTTGCACCATTAACAACAATACAATCAACATCATTCTGAGTACCTTCAACCACATTCAGTGAGCCGGTGCAAAAACCGTCTTGTAGTTTTTGAGCGTCGTCAATGCAAGATTGCGGTATCCATTTATCCTCTTCTTGCTTTGTGAATCTAAATGAAAATCGCCCCCCAAGAACCCAATCAAGGTCATCAGAGGCCGTCATGTCTTGTATTTGAACGATCCCGACCAACCCATTATCACAAGTGGGATACTGATTTACCCTATAAATAACAGTGGAATCGATCTTTCCGAGAATGCCGTGCTCAGGCCAGTCCCAGGAACCAATGAGATCTGTTTTGAAATTTACAGCTCCGCTGCACATAGCGTTGTAATCAACAGTAGGTATCTGGGCAACCTTATGTTCCCCATCTGATGGTGATATAGCCTTCCATGACCCATCTTTTAGATCAAATTGCACCGTGTACCATGTTCTACCTTGTGAGGCGACGTAAACATTTTCAACTGTGCTACTGATCCCAAGAGAGTGAATTATATCGCAGTCCCCTGTTGGTTTAATTACTCGCTGGCATCGCTCATAATCAGGAATATGAGCTTTTATATTCCCTTTGCTGATAGTTATTTCGGCAGAACAATCACCAAAACCACCTGCTATAAGATCCATATCCTCATAGGTCTTTTTGCTTAGATTTAATACCGGGTCATTACTAAAATCAGGGCGTGAGCGATTGGCCGCATCCATAAGAACTTGATATGCAGAACCTGATATTGAGGGATTGGAGCTGTTGGCGTCTTGGAATAAACTGGCTTTTGCCTCATTACCAAACTGATCCATAGCATCAGCATCACTGAATATCTGTTCTAGCACCTCTGGAGATGCTGCATCAGGGAAATACTCTGCGGTATTTTGCCCAGGTTGAACTCCAGGAAACAGTTCATTTATGTTTATGGATGTTGATTGGCCATTACCAACTGGCAGAGAAAGTTTACCATCTTGAATCTGAGCAGAGTTTTGCTTAACTCCGTTCGCAATAGATAAACCAAATTGTTTGGCATCACGACCAACAGCTCCGATGTTAGGTTCCTGATTACCCGCATAAGAATGTATCGGAAGAACTGAGATGGTTAAACATAGGAGCGAGGCAACAAACCTCGCCATGATGGGCGGCATAGTGGACATAGCATTTCTCCAGCTTTTTATTTTGGATAATGCTATGCCGCTCTCTCATAAAAATTAGCATCGCTATTTGCCCTTTTGCGGCATACGCGGCTGTATTCAGGCAGCTTTTGAGACCCGGCAGAATGGGCATTCAACACATGTTCGCTGATTAATTGACGTAAAAAAAGTGCATTGGCATTGCTCGCAATGCTCTATCATTGCGTCCCCACTTCTCAGCTCCGAAGCAAGACACCAGGCATCTGTAATGTCGAAGGGCTCCCATTTTCCTCCTTTCATACCTGGTACTTCTTTACGGATAGCGTGATACATCCTAAACGCTTTATTCAGAGCGCTAATATCTACAGAACGCTTAACCTTTTCCCCTCCAAGATTTGAATAGAGCTGCATTAAAAGCGATGCTTGAATTTTAGATGTCTGACTGTGGATCAGCGTCGCTCCACCACGGAATGTCCTGGATTTCTTATCCTTCACATCATATCCGGAATATTGAAGCTCAGCGTACAGCCTGCGAACTTGCTTATAAGTCAAACCAGTCTCTAGGATAATTATCTTTGTGATATAACCCGCCAATGCCATGTGCCTTGCCTTTACCCAGCGAGATAAAGAACCAGATGTAAAACATTCACTCATGATTATCTCCACACCAAAGATTGCTGAATCTTTTTTAATAAAATCGGCGTTGTATCGGCAAGAGCTGCTGATAAGAATTGATCGAGTACGCCAATATCAAATCTCAATGAAAATCTAATAACGACCCTATGCGATAACGACCTTAACTGGCTGTTTGAGGAGGCGGCGACTGAGGAAGCAAGACCAGAAGATACACCAAAAATTTGCATCGCCATGTCCAAGTTTCTACTAGCTAACTTATTAAGCAATAGCCAGTACGCTGCGTCAAAGTCGTCCACAACATTTTTAAGGCATATGACAGAATCGTAGCTAACGGCAAGAGTATCGATCACTTCCATTTGATCTGTTTCAAGTTTAAAGCTTAGAAGAACTCCACTCGCTAATTGTGAAAGATAACTGTCAGGAGCTGACGCCAATTTATTAACAAGATCTTCTGGAAGAGAAAAATGATTACTTACCTCGGATGGTGCATTGACTGATAAAAGCTTCAGTAGTGTCCACAGAGTCAAATCGAACTCAAAAATATCTTGGTCCGGCCTTTCTTCACTTAATTGAATGGCAAACTTGTCAAAGCTACCAATAACATCACGTTCTAGCGGCTCTAGCGCATACATCAGCAGCTCTCCTTAACTTTCTTGATGCGGCCCAGATTGATTGAAGCTAACGCCACCCCGGCAATCAACGCCAGCAAGGTAAACCCATATTGGCCATCTCTCCACGACGAGATAACCAAATGGGTAAGAAAGCCTAGAATAAACAACGTTCCGATTGCCTTAACGACTGTGTTTAATCGCTTTTCAGTTTCACGATCTAAATGCTTCATATCTTTCTCCATAACACACCTGATCTATTCAATGGTTAACTTTGTCATCAATCATAAATACCATGACTTTTTAATAATGCAACGCCAAATACTGTGTTTTTTTACAGTATCATTTTATGGTGCTATGAAGATTTGCATTTCTGAACGATAATCTATAATCGGTTACATATTAATCAGGAGGCGTAAATGAAAAAGGCGCTATTCTCTTTGTTTTTAATCGTAAGTTTGTTCTATTCGTACAAACTTCTTGGCCTATGGTCGCTCATATTTTTTGTAGTCGGAGTTTCTCTGCTGGCATCTTTAAAGATTGGTAAAAGAGCCAATCTAATCAGTAGTTCCGGGAGTAAAACGAACACATTATCTGGGCGAGATCTGTTTGCAGACGTCACATACAACCCTGCCACAGGATCTCCAATGGTAAGTGACGTAGATGTATCCGGAAGCTTCTATGGATTGAATAAAAACAAAGGCTCCTGAGAGCCTTTGTTTCTATTAATTATAGACTTAACGTTAACTGCCTATCTTTATATCTTAATAACGGATACCGTTGAGGCGACGAAAAAAAACCTATCAAAATGTGTTTATTAAGTTCCGGATGCTCTCTGATTACATTGTTCAACACCGAACCATCGACGATAAATTTTTTATTTCCACAGGAGATTGGCTTTTCTTTTAGCCATCTCCCTTCCCCCAGTAATATCATCACTTTAAGCTCTTTAATGGCGCGTCTATATTCAGCTCGTCTGCTCATTAACGGCCTCCTTTGGCTACAGATAAGTATCTTGAAACAGGCGCTAAATATCCGCCCGCTTGGTCTTTACCTGCCCCCGCCGAACTTTCAATAATCGCAGCCATTTTATCTGCCAATGCGTTATCACCAACCTCTTCTCTGAGATTTTCTCTTAGTTCTCCAGAGCGCGATGAATCGCCGCCCATCAACGATGCAGCAAACAATTCTGCTCCTGCCTGACTATTCAAACCATAATCATATCTTGCAGTATCCATTGCTATCTGCCTGAATTCGTCACCATATTGCTGAACAAACTCAGCCGCCTTTCCAGCTCCAGCCTCGCTTGCACTTGCTAATGCAGAAGCAAAAAACATCCCTCTTTCTCTAACAGACATTCCCTGTGCTGCCTCTGAAAGATCTGACTTACCGGTTAACCATTCTTTACCGGCTTCAAATCCACTGATTCCCACACCAATGATATCCCTACCCAGATTTGCAGCACCTACAGCCAGGAAGCCTCCAAGACCATACTCTTGCTTGACGTAATCGTCCCCTTTCTTTGTGTCCTCAATAAACTGATCTCGTTGTGCTGGAGTCATCTGGGCTAACTTAGACATTGATTGCCCAAAATTCTCTGCGAACCCATCTTTGGCGGCTCCTGCGCCACCCACAACTTGCTGTACAAAACGACCAGCGCCTTCAGCACCTGCAAACAAAGTGCTGGATGTTGAAGGGGCTAAATCAGATGCCATGATCTGTGACTTTAAAGCAGGCAAGCGGTCATTAAGGTATTCATTTCTGCTGGACCCATAACTCTGCTCAAGTTGTTGGATACCCTTTTCATGAGCGTCACGAACAGAATTTTCAGATCCAATACTGCCTGATTCAGCCAAAAGCTTTTGTTCACTGCTCATTCTTTCCGGTGCCGAAAGTGAGCTCGTATTTTCGACCGGTGAAATATAGCGCGGAGCATCCTTTACCAACATTGCACTTTGACCTGGTTGATTAAAGTCGATGCCACTGTTGCCACCAGTCGCCTTTGCTATTGCACTGGCTGCAATTGCTTGTTCAGATGGAGAGTTGGAATTGAGCATAGCAAACAACTGCCCTCCAACTATTGCCCTCTGGGAATCAATGCCTAAATCTTGGTAATGCTGGGCTTTTCTTTGCGCAAAATCTCTTGTCTCTGGCGATGACTGTCTAACGCCATCTGACAATGACTTACCAGCTGACCAGTTGTTCAGAACTTTGTCAGCTAACGCGCTAATATTATTGTTGCTAGTAGTCCCGATAGTTTGCTGAGCCTGAGATAACTCTTGGTAGGTTTGTTGCGAAGACAAAAGATCAGAACTGGATTGCATGAGCTGCTTTCTCTGCTCTTCACCTAAGCTCTGGGTAAAACGTTGACCTTTATCAGTGGAAACTTGACGAGCCAAATCACTCGTTAATGCTGAACTGTCATCTTTTGTAAAACCAAGTCCGCGAGATAAAGAGTCAATATCAGAACTAAGCTGCTGCCTACTATCCTGACTCTGTGATTGCGCAGATACATCTAAACTACCGTTCATAGATACCGGGTTAGCGGCATTTACAGCGGCACCAACCGGTCCTGTAAAAGCAGCAGCAAGTTTTCCGGCATCCACACCAGCGCTGGCCCGCATAGCAATAGCTCCAGCCACAGCATCCGTGTGAGAGGAATTTAATCCATGATCACGAGAGTAGTTCTGAGCGGCGGACAAAATACTTTTAGCCTGAGTTGAATCGGACGCTCTCAGCGTTTGTCCTAATGATTGTAGTTGTGAATAAGTCTGTTCTGAACCATGTCCAGAAAACACACTATTACTTAATTGATTAGCGAAGCCTTTCTGAGCCTGTGCAGTAGCAGCAGAACTACTGCTAAGGGCATTACTTACGGTACTTCCTAAGTTAATACTATCAACTAACGACTCACCTCCAGAGGTCATTGTTCCAGCAATTCGGGATTGATTAAATTGTGGTTGTTGACTCAAAACAGAACCACGGTCCACTAAGTCTGGAGACATTAGTTTTTCATTGACTGTATCACTCGCCCCCACTCGTTGAGCAAGACTATTGAAGGCATATACTGAGCCAGTTACTAACATCAACGATAGGACTGGCGTTGCTGCGGCCATCATTCCACCTATCCCTATCCAACGCTCAATTTCGGCCCCAGCATATGCAACACCTTCAAATGAGGATAAGTTCCCTGTGGTATATTTTGCGAGCGCCTGCTGCCCCATTATGTAAATGAATAGATTGATTACCGACATAATTGGCAACCAAAGTTGTACCCATATAAGCATTTGAAGATACTTACCGACCAATAGCAAACCTTTAGAACCTAGCACCATAACAAATGCGGCTATGGGCGTAATCGCATAGGCAAACCCCTCTACCAAGGTCATAAGAGGTTGAATCGATTTTACAAACAAAGACTGTTCGGCTGCATATTGCGTATTTCGCTGAGACTCAGCTTGAGTGAGCATGATTTGTGCGTACGGATCATTCATATCACTGTAGTACTGAGCAAAGCCACGCTGTACGATAGGTTGTAGAAAATTGGCTTTTATAAAATCACCTGCGGCCACATTCGTAACCTGCAGGCGATATAAAGAGTCAGATGTAGCATTCAAAGCATCAGTGGTAGACAACAAATAGCCAAGAGCTTGTTGCGAAAGGCCAGAATTGAAGGCAGTTTCAAAGGATTGGCTCAACTGAATCCAGCCATCTGTACAACTGGGATCTGTCGGGCCAGATGGAGACAGGAACAATCGGGTCCCATATATTTGTGAATCAAATCTGAGAGCTGTACGCCAATTCTCTGTGTTGATTTGATCCTCATTTGACTCACCTAATGAAAATTTAATTGCTGTGCATTCTGATATGTAGTTAGTCAGGCTTTTCTTCATATCAACAGCACCGCCTCCTAGAGAATCATTCCAGACAGTCCATAGTGCTGACTCCATTTCGTGATTTCTGAGCTTTGATAATAACTCTAAAGAATCCATGAACTTTGATTCAGTCACACTCGCGACAGGGCTATATGCAACCTCAAAGAGTTTTGTGAGACCAAATCCAACGCTTGAGATTATAGAACCAGCGGCGGCTGGACCAACAGGTACGTTATCCACTACTCGCACTTGTCCGTTGTACGCGTCCTCAATAGTTACCGTAACGCCGGCTCCAAAGGAAATGGCATACACTAGCCAACAAGCAAAAACTTGATGTAAATCCCAGGATTTAGCGCCCTGGAATAACGACTGAAATGAGATGATAAGAGCGCCAATTAAAAGGCCAATACTTACCATGCGTTCAAAATCACCGGTGCCTGTAGCCATCGCCACAGCAATCATTATTTGCTCTAGAAATGCGGCATCACCGACGGAATAAATACTAAAATCCATTAGTTACTCCTTTTTCCCTGATGCTTGGGCCGCAAGTAAAAGCCGCTGCTTTTTTGTGACATCGAGTAAGCTGTTGTAATACCCCATCAGATCACTTAGCTTCCCGTGTCTCACAATTAATTGGTCATACTCTTGTCTGACAACAGCACGAGAAGCATCAAGTACATCAACAGCTTTTTGTTGATAGGCATTATCACTGTTAGCTAACGCAATAGTTGTTGCCCGGTATATCTCCTCAATAAACCTGTAGGTTATATCTAGCGCTATGATGGTCTGTGCTTGCTGAGCAAACTGCTCTGCTGTATCACTGGAAACAGCTGAAAGATTTCGGAAAAGTGAGCCAAAGCTACTGGGGAGATTTGATACAAAAGCTATCTCGGCAGAACTTAAAGCCCCAACATTGTTTGCATATTTATAAATCAATCCAGGTGAAGAATCAGAACCAAGAAGTAAATCTGACATTTGATTGCCAATACCCCTGAGCTGAACACTCTTCAGCTCAGAACCAGCAGAAATACAGTTAACCGTATCACTGTCACATGAATAAACTTTAACAGAGCCACCTGAAATGAGATCTCCAAGGGTAATTCGATTCCCCGGTAAGGTGACGATGGGATTAGTACTGTTGTTTGCTCCAGCAAGATTTGGATCATTAATTAAATCACCAATGACAACGGCACCAGTTATAGACATCATGGCTTCAAGCAGGCTGCTATCCCCGTACTGGAACCATGAACTTACACTATTCTTTTTGAGTTGCTTCCAGACAATATTACCTATCATCTCTTGGTAGGCCTGTGGCGAGTTGTCTTTCAGAGTCTTGATTGCCGTTTGTCCATCCGTTTCCTGCGTTGCAGAAAACATGTCTTCAAATAAGCCTTTGGTCGATGCTTTTGTACGAGTATCGTTTTTTAGTTTTGTGTCAAAAGCACTTAGTGAATCGTTAACAATACCCTGAGCTAACTGACAAGAATTGCCTAAATGTTGGTTCAAAGCCTGAACTTTTTTCTGAAAGTTTTCTATCCATTTGGCACCATCAGGAAAAACATTATCCAGAGCTAGTTGAAAAGCATAGCCCTTTGCATTTGCTGCCACAGCTCGCATCAGTTGAACAATCTGATCTGCATTCACAAACGATAAAGAACCACCGAATAGATCAACGCCACCACACCCAGCTTTCCAAGATGGAGGGACAAAGCTAACTAGGTTTTCATCAAAAATACGCGCTTTGGTGGTCACACGCCCACCCGCAATAACTCCACGGCGTTGTGTCTCATGAATACCAGGTCTGGTTGTATTACTCATTTCATTGAATAGTCTATCCATCTCGGACTGAAGTCCTTCAGCCGAGGCATGAGTGGCGACGACAGAGAAGATGATTAAACAAGAGGCAGATAGTGTTCTAATGTAAGGGGGAGAGACTCTCATACTGTTGCTCCAATAGGTTTCGTGTCACCCGAAAGCCTACCGAGCAAATGAGTACAAACCGAACTGCCAAACTGTCCAATTTGGGCAACCCAAATAAAACTTCCACATGTGAAATGTCGGTAACTTTGTCACGTCCGTACAAACTTATGATTTTTAAAAAGTTTTACTTAACCCTTGTTGCATTTTCACAAACCAATGGCACTCTATTTCTAAAAGAGGAGCTTTAAATGAAAATGAATATGTCAACTTCCGTAAGTTCAGCTACAGCCTTGTTCGCCGCCATTATGCTCGCAGGCTGTGCTACAACCCCAAAATCCTATAATCCAGAGATGTCCAGAGCGCTAAACTTGGCAAGAGCTGGAGGTATTTATGACCAAGATCTGAGAGACTCAGAAGATGGGCTGAACTCATATAAACAGTCTCTATTGATGAAAGCGCTAAATATCACAAGCCTGGCCTCATCGCTTGATGCTCCATTAAGAGGATTGAACGGTCAGCAAACTCTCATGTTTAACACTGCAAGCATTCTTACATCACCGGATAACCCATCCGCTAGGCCAAGTTTGATGGCATGGATGCCTGCATCAATGGCTAAATCCTCAGAAGAAGCTTATAGCAACTATATAAACCTAATTGATAATGCCGTTGCGGTAGCAGCGAAATCTATGAACCTGGATTTAACTAAAATAGTGGAAAGTACGGCGCCTAAGATTGATGGAAACCCCTTAATTATGTGGGCAGTAACGGCTCCGCAATTTGGCTGTGATGGCTCAAACTGCGTAATTGCATACAACGTTACAATGCCGAATCCTTGGAAAACACCAGCCTTTGTGGGCAGTGGTAATATTGATAGCTTTAATCTGGCTGCTAATAACACAACCAAATATTCTCGATTGATTTTCTCCCAGGTCAGCGACGTGAAATCATTTCCAATGGACGATTTTTACAAAAGTACGAGCCGAGCGCTGCCGGAATGGGCAGTCATATATTTCCCGCCCAATAGTGTGTTCCAGGATGGTAAAGCTTTGCCATATCCAGTTATCTATGAAAAAGGCCAGCAATTGCTATTCAGGAAGGCACAATGAGTCTGTGGCATGAAGAACTGGAGCTGGCTTTGCTAAATCTGGAGGATTCAAAAGCCAGTTGTGATGTGATGACTTACGTGATCAGCCACATTCTAGCCAAATCAGACATTCCACATCAGTGCAGAGTAGGGTTTGTTGAAACAATGCATAGCAAGACACAAATCAATCCGCATTGCTGGATAGAGCTAAAGGATGGATGGGGTATAGATCTGACTTTACGCCGGTGGTTGGGTGACGAGGACCGATGGCCGCATGGAGTATTTAGGCTTTCAGACTATCCACAGGTTCAATTCTGGGGAACGCCCCTGTTTGCTCCGAAACTAGACGATGAGGAAATTAACGCTATGTCCGATCATCTAATTGAAACAGTAAAAATACCAGTTTGTTGCTGAATTATTCAGCATTGATAACAGGGCCGTTTAATACACATATAATTATTGTTCAGAGCGGTTTTGATTGTGTTTGTTGTATAAATACAAACTTCCGAACGTCACAATGGTAAAAAATGCGAGCAAACTTAACATTGCAATAGTAAAGGCATCCACGGAACTGAACCTCTCTTGTAAAACCTTATATACTTAGAGTCTAACTAAACTAGCGAGATTTACCAGTGGCAAAAACACTAGACCAGATCTTGGAGCAGGAGAAGCCAGAAATTGTAGCCGAGGCCAGACGCAAGGCGTCAGAGATGCTCCGCCTCTTGGATGAGCAAACGGCCAAGCAGGATCATGAAACCGATTCAGTAGATTCCTATCCCCAGAAGTAGCAAAGGGCCAGACAAGCTGGCCCTTTGCTTTTCTCAGTAATTACATCACTAAGTACGGTTCATCGTTGTCGCTTTCAGCTATCGTCAAGTCAATAGTGAAAGTGATATCGATGCGCTCAACAGTCCGATTACACTCACGAGCATACTCATCCTGCAGGCTTTTAAACATCGCTTCAGCTTCATCATGAGAAGTAGCTTCTACTGTTTCAACAGCCAACTCACCTTCTTTTTCAGTGTAGTTAACCCCACGATAATACACGCGGCCACACACATCGAATTGATGGATCTCTGTTTGATTTTGTCCCAACATATTAATTCTCCGAAAGTTTAATAGCCGGGACTTAGCCCAACCGGGCAAAGTACCCGGTTGGGTTATTTAATTAGGGATTAGGCTTCAGGTATGTTGCGTATAGTGAAGGACTCACAAACACCATGCCCGTAAAGCACTGCATTTCCCTGGGGGTTTTGTTCCAAAAACTTGCGCGTGGCTTTGAGAGCTGCCCTATAACCAGCATCAGAAGGCTGATACTCTCGAGTTCGCTTCTTTTGGTTTGATAGAATCAGTCGATACATTAAATCTCCCTCATCTTTGAGCTGACAATAATTTCCTGGTGGAACCTATTACAGCGCGTTCTGCAACCAGCTCACCCTCAAGCGGAGCGCATTCGACAGCATCGGAGACTCCAGGTTGATTGCTACCGGAGGTAGCTTTCAACCATTCACCACACAATGAACTGCTATTAGTTACCAATGGACTGACGACCCGTACGGGCCGCGTTTTTCTCAATGATCGATATGCAAGAATCGAAGCCTTATTTAGTAGTTTGGCGACAATGGTAGCCCCGAAAGCAATAACGCCCACGGTAACAATCATGATCAAAACGAACGTAGAAAAGTACATAAACACCTCCAATTAGTTGGAATTGAAGGGGTTACACCGCATAACCGGTGAACCCCGGTTACGGGATAAATTGATAAAATGCTGTTTGTTTTTGGCGACCAGCTATCGCACATACTCAGCACGGGGCTGAAGTTGATTCAAATTTAACAGCTCAGTTCTGAATCGACACGCGCTGTATTGGCCCTTTTTGGGCACAATTAAACAATGCAGGAACTATTTTTATTATGCAGAAGTCCCCATTCCACCTGCTTTTTATCGTAATTACGATAATTATGATAATACGGTAATTACAAACGGTAATGCGGCGAACGGAAGGTCTGATTAAGGAATATGACATAGGCATAGATGGCTTTTAATCAGCAGAGCCGGTGTTTTTTGGGCGTGGAGGCTCTCCGGGACGGTTAAGCAATTCCCACAAGAGTCGGAACGCATAAAAATGATCCCGTAATGTCGTTGTACTCAATCCTTGGTGCCTAGTGTAATACCGGTGGATATGAGCTCTTCCAATTTGCGATGGTGCGTTGACTCCTTTTTCATTGGCGGCAATATCGTTTAGAGCCGCAATTAGCCTTTTTACCATAGCTCGCCGAGCCGTCTTCCCTCCATGTCGCACATAAACATGGCTTCTTTCTCTTACCCATTTTTCCATCAATTACCCCAAATAACTATTTGTCACATCGATGCGACCGTGACCCAATTCCAAAGCCACTTCAGATCTGATTTCTTTGTCCAGCATTTTGGCGTGAGCTATTGATACTCCAAGTTCTTTGGCTAAATATTCATAGTGCTCTCGCCCATGTTTAACACCTGCTTTTACCGGGCAATCAGCACGCATCAAAGTTTTGTAGCGCGTTTGAGCGTAGTGGTGCCGTTCGCCGTGGAAGTTCACCGGATGGCGGCCGATCTCCCGGTAGGCTTCTTGCCGAAACTCACGATAATTCTTCTCTGCGGGGATCATGCTGCGGCCATCCTGTATGGCGGCGGCTCGCAGGAGTGCCGTAATTTGAGCATCACTGGTGATCGGAACAGTGCGCGCCCGGCCACCTTTGGTGCCATCTTTTATGCTCACGGAGCCAGTTTTCTCGGCCTCTCTTAGTGCTCTGGCTGCATCCAGCTTGGCCGATTCCTCGAACCGCAGACCGAAATTACGCTGTAGTTCCAGCAAAGCCCCAAGGCGCTCGGAGGCTGCCCCCATTGCGGCATTATGGGAAGCTTCCGAAACACTTCGGTCGCCAGTGGCGATACCTGAGCGCTTTGGAAGTCCCCCCTCGGAGACAGGATCTACACGTACCTGTCGGTCGCCACGCGCAATCTCCATCACCCGATTCACTGCGCTCAGGTAGTTCTGCGCCGTGGATGGCGCAATTTCTCCCCGCTCGTAGCGATCATTAAGGTGCGCCGCATAAGCGACCAAATGAGCCTTTTCTATGTCCCGCATGTCCTTTATGCCCTGTTCGGACTTAATCCAAGCGCTAAAAACGCTCCATCGGTCATGAATAGTGGCTATGGACTGAAAACTCTTCATCCCCTCCTTGAGAGCGTTCAGGGCTGCCTTGTTTATATCTCGACTACGAAGACCAAAATTCCGTGAATCCGGATTAGTCCGCTCTGAACGCATTGATCCCCCTAACTCTGTTAATCAAAATTGTTACTTTGTTGGCCCGTCCGTATCCGGTGGTAAGTGAAACGCAGTTTTTTAATTAGCTCTGCATGCTAAGGCCAACGTTGGGATCTTGCCCAAACACAGGACAGTTAAACCCGATGTCCACGGTCATTAATTACGAATTGTACTGCTATGGAGCGAACTGCTCATTCCATTGGCTGGTCTGTTCCGACGGAACAAACTGCCAGCAGATCCGGCTGGTACTGTCGTGTCATTCTTTGGAAAGGAAAGCGCGAAGCGCGCTAACCGCCGAAGGCGGTATAATTCGCGCACATTCGTGCGCGGTGCGAAAGCCTAGAGCCCTTGAGGCTCAAGGCTTCCGTCGGGGGCTCTACCCCCGTCTCTGTTTACGCCTACGGCGACAGAGACGGGGTGGAGCATCGAGCAAGTTGGGTATTCCAACACTCGTCCTGATGTTGAGGGTGGTCCTCTTTGGTTTGGCTGCTCGGAATCGAGTACCAAGGACACGACATTGCTTTGAGCAAAATCGCGGTATGGAAGCCTGTTAACTCGTGCAATACACAAGCACAGGCAGCAGCATAACGCTGCAAGCATAATGATGATAAACATCTGATTTTCCTCCGGGGAGATTGTTATAGACGGAGGAATGCCCATAGGGGGCAGACCCCCTGAGGGTTAAGAAATGAAGGCAATCGCCTTAGTTTTGCAGAATGCTGTTTGAAGGCCAGCTACCAAAAACACTTTATATATTAATCAAACAGATAGAGGCGTCAAGTACATCGTAAAGTTGCTTTTGGGTTGCTTTTCAGTGCTTGTCTTTGGGGTACGGTTTGTTCGTTGGGCTCGAATTTAACTCAACGGTCGCTTTTAGGTGGCTTTTCGGTAATGCTTAGAGCGATGACCAAATATTTAGCATCAATAGATTGCTTTTCGATGGGGTTTTAGTAGGTATATCAGATGTCAGTAAACTTTGAATTAGATGAATTGGAAAGTAGAGCAAAAATAATTGTTGAAGATTTCAGCGGTATTTTTTCTCCATACGACGCTTTTTATATACATTCGATAATTTATTCAGCTAGCCGATGTTTGGAAGCTTTTGAACACTACGAATTTGCAAAGGAAAAACAGGCTGATTCAGACTACTTAATTAGTTTGGTACAAGAGGCAATAGGGCATGCGGCGGCTTTATCTCGATACTTCTGGCCGGTTTGGTATCCGGGCAAGCTAAACAAAACCCATCCCTATCAAGCAGCTCTGAGAAAAAAACGAGGCGAAAAGTTAATATCTGCTTTTGGTATGGAAGAAGACTCACCTATTCATAACAGGGATCTGCGGAACGCCTGGGAACATTTTGATGAAAACTTAGACGACTACCTTCTGAAAAATGATGCTGGACATTTTTTTCCTGACTCAGCAATTGGCAATCATACTCTTGCTGACGAACCGACCTATCACTTGTTTAAACTTCTGGACCCAGAAGCAGAATGCCTTGTCCTAATGGGGAAAAAGTACTTTTTTGGTCCAATAAAATCTGAGGTCGCAAGAATTTATGATAGGGCCAATTACCTACAGCAAAATGGATATAACTTGAGACCGTTATAGGCCCCTAAGCTATAGAGCAATCATAAAGCTGGCGCACCAAACCAGCTTTATGATTATTATGTCCTATAAAAGCTCTGACAAGATTATAGAACTGCCATCTCTTAGCTCAATTAAATTATCTGGCTCAGAACAAAACCACGCATAAGTTCCCCACGCGAGTTCTGACATTGCTTTTTTGAATGGAGCGGCTGAACGATCTTGAAATGCAGTTACAAAAGCAAGGTTCTGGGCAGAGAAGCCAGCTTCAATAGCTATCTCAGTTAGCCTCTGTTTACGCATAGAATTAATTGGACCATCTGAAGCAACAATTTCAATAAAAACAAATAACATGTCACTACCGTCAGTCTTGGTCCCAAGATCAACTAAAATAACGTCAGGTAACGTTTTTGAAGGGTCAATTTTAAGCTTTAACCTACTCGCAAGATCAATACCAACCTTTTCCCCTGACTGAGACAACCATAATACGGCTGGCGTCTTTAAAAACTTCCGAGCGAATTGTTCGATCACCGCCTTACCTATTACGCCTGACGGACCAGACTCAAGCATTACTAACCCAGAATTAGGTAATGTCGCGGTTATCTGATCTGATGCTGCGGCAGTGGCATGCGCACCAAGTAATCGAATTCGACTTAAAGCGGCAGCATTAAGGTGAGAGTTCTGCCAGCTACGAATTAAAGCCTCTAAATCATCCCCAATTAAATCTACATTGAACAGAGCTGCAAATGCTTTTGACATTGCGTATTTAGGAAGAGGAGTTGTCACAGGCAAACCAGTGCGTTCAATAACGGCACCAAGGGCTATAAACCCATATCGAATAGTTTCATCTCTGACAGGTTCTCGAGAATTTGGAGCATACCAAGTCGTAACAGGCCTATCTTTCTTACTAGATAGCGCCTGCTTAACCCAAGACTGACGCTCCTCGTCCGTCAAGAGAGCAGCCTGGACATCAGACATGTCGGTTACTTGGCTTGGCCGAATCCAACGATCAGCACCCTCGACAGCTCCTGCGTAGAACATAACATAGAGAGTTCTTGCAGCCATTTCTCGGATGACATAATTACGATTTTCTGTCCCTTCAGGGAATATTAGAGGTAAGCGTTCAGCAATCACCTCCAGACTTGGTACATGTGGCCAGCTCAAGTTTGCTCTCTCCATACAATCCTGCGATACACTTCTCGATGGAGAGTCTATCAGAACCTGCTGCAATGATCTTCTCCAGCTTTTTCATATCGTCCAAGCTCGGTAAAGGCACGGCCATAAGCTCATAAGCAGAAACAGCTACACTACCGCTTATGCAACGGTATATACGGTCAAAGACCTTAGAATTAAGTAATCCGTTGATAGTTTCTACGCTCAACTCCCGTATAAGTGTATCTGCGTAAACGATATTTAAATGATTTTCTACAACGACACCACCATATCGATCAATAAAGTCTTGTGGTATGACAGCACCGAGAACTCTTCGATTTTGTTCTTTAGATGTGGTTCGCTGCACCAAAACACATGAATCAGTAGTTACAAGATGTCGCTGGTTTTTTTCAATTTGAATATAAGGAACATGGTTTCTCTTCACCGAAGAGAATTTAAAGCCATTTGAAGTTACCGATTCAGCCCAAACAAGAGGTAGTGCCCCTTTTGTTTTTTCAGTACGTAACTGGCTTTTATGTCTATTCCAAACAAGTTTCCCAGTCGAAACAACGTAGCCCAGATCAGGGAGACGGGTCTTCATCTTCTTGAGTCGATTTAACAATGCAGCGTCTTCAGCTACTCTAGGGATTAGCCACGGACCATCACCTTTAATAATTGATACCTTTCCAATAGGCTCTACTCTTGCTTCGTTAAGCCCCTCCGGTACTAACAATGAAACCTTTGCCGGTGTTTTTCTTGCTGACTTTTTGAATGTTGCAAGAAGAGTTTCTTGTAAAACATCGTCAAAAACACCCTCTCTATTTGATATAAAATCAAAAGCTCGTGGCGCAGATTCATCAATTAACAGCTCACGCAATGCCTTGAAATATTGCCCACCCAAAAATGATGTAGGTGTTAAGTAAGCTATTACCCCTTCAGGCTTGGCGAGTCTTAAAGCGAGGTCGGTGAAAAGACCATATAAATTGGCATGACCAAACAGTGAGCGACTAAACTTCTCTCTAACTTCTGTATCAAGAGAAACTTTACCGTATGGAGGATTGCCTATTACAAGATCAAAATCTACAGGTGACTGGTACGTTAGAGCGTCACAAATACTGATAACGCTTTTTGCAAGCCGCCTTCTGGCAATAATGCAATGTTCTATTAATACACACTCTAATAAGACATGCGTCATCCAGGCAGCAAATGGATCTATCTCAACCCCCTTGAGCCTCTTGCCTATTTGCGCAAGCTTCCATTCACTTGAAGCATGTTTGGAACGTTGGAGCATTCGCATAGCGACTGGCGCAAGGAAAGCACCTCCGCCGCATGCAGGATCAATTACCGACGCGGTACTGAAATCAACGCCTGCTTCTTCAGCCAAATCAAGAAGCCTAGATACCAAAGGTGGCGGAGTGTAATAAGCTCCTAAATCAGATCGATAAGCAGTAGGCAACATGGCTGTATATATTGATCCGATAAGATAGCCCGCATCAATATCAGGGAATTGTGCGATCACTTTACCGGTATTTTTAGCAACATCCTCTGCATCGAGAGTAATTTCGGCCAATTCAGAATCAGTTGGGATTGAAAAAATTTTAAGCTTGCTATTGTGCCTAGCGTTAATTTCGTCCCAATAAGATTTTATTAAAGCTGCGCAATAAGACCTGGCGATTTTAAGTCGATACTGGTCATCTATGACAGAGTTAGCATAACCACGAGCCATACCTTTGCAGGCCTCATAACGAACAAGAGGCTCTGCTGACTCACTTAAAAGATCCTGAAAGTGGAAAGCGTTCATATACTTGCTCCCTCACGGTCAGGTTTTATGACCCCGACACTGTTATAAATTGTTGTTCTAGATACACCAAATCGTTTAGCTACATCGGAAACGGGTATGCTTGGATCTTTTAGTAATACCTTAATCTCTCGAATATCCTTTGGTGCGAGCTTCGGCTTTCTGCCACCTTTACGTCCCCGAGCCCTAGCAGCATCAAGTCCAGCTTTAGTCCGTTCACTAATTAAATTACGCTCAAACTCAGCTAAAGCTGCAAATACATGAAAAATCAACTTTCCAGAAGCACTATTGGTTTCAATCTGCTCATGTAAGCTCAGGAATCCAACTCCCCGTTCATCAATCAAATTAGTCACGACTTTAACCAAATCACCCAGGCTGCGACCGAGTCTATCGAGCCTCCAAACAACTAACGTATCACCTGGCCTGAGAGCCTTTAGACAGTTATCTAGTTCTGGCCGGGCAGTACTTTTACCGCTGGCTTTGTCCTCATAAATGATTTCACAACCGGCAGCAACCAACGCATCCCGCTGGAGATGCAGGTTCTGGTCATCAGTTGATACTCTGGCATAGCCGATTCTTTGATTCATGTACGTTTTATTTACATAGTTTTTTATACGAGTATTTTAACAGATTATTGATTAAAAAACCAATCCATAGGTAAGTTTTCTAACTGTTCAATAAACGGTGGTTTTCTGGACAAAAAAAAGTCCGCATCCAATTTGGGTTGCGGACTTTTTTCACTTAATTATTGATAGATTAGATGGATATCGTTGAGGTGAAAATCAAAAGCATTAAGAGTATGGGTAAAACCCACCATGTTCAGCGATATCCTGAATAATCAAACTGGATATCTCGCTGCCACTAGATGCTAACTCTCGAAGGTACGGTATAGCCTCAACACCTTTATCGACGGCCAAAATGAACGCTGCTGATTCTCTTAGTTCCATACTGTCGCAGCCATTCCTGATTATTCTGATTAGATACTGTGATGCACTACCTACACAGTTAATTACAGCTTCGACCGATTGCCCGATAGCTCCCCTCTGTATTCCGTTGTCATCGATCATGGACAGTAACTTACGTATGTCACCTTCATCAAACGAATTAAACAAGTCAGCGGCATAACATCTAATTTCTGACTTTATCTCTTCGCCACTGTATGAAATATCGCCATGCCAAGGGATATGGGCTAGAAGATAAATGAGTAATCTAGGAATTTTGGCAATACTTCTTATTTTGAAAGCTCTAACCAACTCATCCCAGGTTTGGTATGTATTAGGAAATCGCCTAAATAACGTTGTTAAACCAAGCCAAGCCTCGTCATCATTACTGCTTCTAACAAGTCTTAAACTGTCTTCCAGAGAAATATTTGGCCCTCTCCCAGTAACCAAGGGCTTAAAGTAAGAAATGAACTTCTCTTCATCAAAGTGATTGGCACGACTCAAATCGAAACTAATGGAGCTAGCGTGAACGTTACTCTTCAGAAATTTCTTAATATCTGTCCAATAAGCCGTGTCGAGAGATGGTATGTAAACAACAGCAAAAAGGGGGACCTTATAATTTGTCCAGTAATCCCTATGAGTTCCTATCCTAAATGAACAGGAGTTTTTAGAACTATCATAGTAAGAGTCACCAGACTTGATCTGCAAAGCAAAAAGGTGGTTTTCTGGCTGACCATTTGAGTTTATCAACTCGCAAATCGCATCTATCCCAAGATCATTTTCCTGCTCAATCTTTTGAAACAAGCAGCCAACTCCCTCGATAACTCCTCTTACGTAGTTAATACCTTTCTTAGAGGTTACTAACGATTTTGCATAGGTTGGCATATTGGTTCCTCAATACCTTGAACACTGACGCAGAACGCATTTTTTAATATAATATGTTCTGGCAGTACAAAGTAACCGTACTTAGGTGAATAACCGAAATTACCCCAAATGCACGCCAATTTAATTATAGTTAATTGATAATTAATGTTTTTTCACTTTCTGTATCGGTAAGTAACGTTGTGTTGCCCGGTGGCGCGATGCTTGCCGGGCCTACAGGCCCTGTAGGCCGGATAAGGCGTTTACACCGCCATCCGGCAACAACAATTTCCCATGCGGAAATCACTGTTGTCCAAATGGCAACTCGTGCAGTTGACTCTCTGACCGTATGCTTAGCGCCACATTTCTCATGAGGTCGCTATGACACGCTTTCTAATCTGCAGTTTCGCCCTGGTTCTTCTTTATCCTGCCGGTATTGATATGTATCTGGTGGGGCTGCCCCGTATTGCGGCCGATTTACAGGCCAGCGAGGCGCAACTGCATATCGCGTTTTCGGTTTATCTGGCAGGAATGGCGACGGCGATGCTTTTCGCCGGAAAAGTTGCCGACCAGTCAGGACGTAAACCAGTCGCTATTGTCGGTGCACTCATTTTTATTTTCGCCTCTGCGCTGTGTTCATTTGCCGAGAGCGGTACGCCGTTCCTGGTAGGCCGCTTTATTCAGGGTGTGGGCGCCGGCTGCTGCTATGTGGTGGCTTTCGCTATTCTGCGCGATACGCTCGACGATCGTCGCCGGGCGAAGGTACTGTCGTTGTTGAACGGTATTACCTGTATCGTGCCGGTGCTGGCTCCGGTGATGGGGCATCTGATCATGCTCAAATACCCGTGGCAGAGCCTGTTCTACACGATGATGGGAATGGGTGTGGCTGTTTGCCTGCTGTCGGTGTTTGTCCTGCGAGAATCGCGCCCAGCAACGCTTATGGCGACGATGGAAAAGAACCACACAACCGAATCACTGGTAAACCGCTTTTTCTTAAGCCGTCTGGCCATTACCACCCTTAGCGTGTCGGTGATCCTGACCTTTGTGAATACGTCTCCGGTGCTGCTGATGGAAGTGATGGGCTTCGACCGCGGCGAGTACGCCACTACCATGGCCATGACCGCTGGCATCAGTATGGCGGTCTCTTTCTCTACGCCATTCGCCCTGAGCGTGTTTAAGCCTCGCGTTATGATGCTGACCTCGCAGGTGCTCTTTCTGTGTGCTGGCGTGGTGTTAACCCTTGCTACTTCACACGCGGTAACGTTGTTCGGGTTAACCTTAATCTGCGCCGGATTCTCGGTCGGTTTCGGTGTTGCGATGAGCCAGGCGCTGGGACCGTTCTCGCTGCGCGCGGGCGTCGCCAGCTCGGCATTAGGTATTGCACAGGTTTGCGGTTCCTCGCTGTGGATTTGGCTGGCGGCTGTTCTTGGCCTTGATGCGCTGAATATGCTGATCGGGATTCTGATTGGCTGTAGCATAGTGAGTATCATGCTGATTATCACTGTTGCACCTAACCGGTCCGCGCCAACTCATGAAGAAATCCCTCAGCAGTCTCGATCTTAATTTATTGCTCTGCCTGCAGCTGTTGATGCAGGAACGCAGCGTCACTAAAACCGCTAAACGGATGAACGTCACTCCGTCGGCGGTCAGTAAGTCGCTGTCGAAGCTGCGGGCCTGGTTTGACGATCCCTTGTTTGTGAACACCCCGCTGGGGCTATCGCCGACGCCGCTGATGGTCAGCATGGAGCAGAGCCTGGCTGAATGGATGCAGATGGGCAATCAGTTGCTCGATAAGCCGCACCATGAATCGCCGCGCGGGCTGAAGTTTGATCTGGTGGCCGAAACGCCACTGGTGATGATCATGTTCAACGCGCTCTCCCGGCAGATTTACCAGCGCTATCCTCAGGCGACGATCAAAATACGCAACTGGGACTATGATTCGCTGGATGCCATTATTCGCGGTGAAGTGGATATTGGCTTCACCGGGCGCGAAAGTCATCCGCGTTCGCGCGAACTGCTGAGTTTGTTGCCATTGTCGATCGACCATGAAGTGCTGTTTTCCGATCTGCCCTGCGTCTGGCTACGTGAAGATCATCCCGCACTGCAGGAAGAGTGGAATCTGGACACCTTTCTGCGCTATCCGCACATCAGCATTAGCTGGGAGCAAAGCGATACCTGGGCGCTGGATGAAGTCCTGCAAGAAATGGGGCGCGCACGCAATATCGCGTTATGTCTGCCTGGTTTTGAGCAATCGCTGTTTATGGCAGCGCAGCCGGATCACGCGCTGATTGCCACCGCACCGGTTTATTGCCAGCGTTATAACCAACTCCACCAGCTTCCACTCGTTGCGCGGCCGATGCCATTTGATACGGCGCAACTGGAAAAAATGCGCGTACCGTTTACTCTTCTTTGGCATAAACGCAACAGCCACAATCCTAAGATCGTCTGGCTAAAAGACACGATCAAGGCGCTTTATCGCGATATATCCTGACGATCCGTCATTTTGGTGTTTCAAAATCGACCATTCTGGCAACAGAAATGTAAATATCGCGTAATGTATCCCATTTCCGCTTACTTTTTGGGCAGCAAAGCCTGCCCGGAAGCCGTGTAAATGTTACTCTGGTGATAATCACGGACCATTAATCACGGAGCGAAAAATGGCGACACATTTTGCCAGAGGGATTCTTACGGAGGGACACCTGGTATCAGCTCGCCTCCCTTCTCCATGCCATATCGAAGCAAGAGATCTGCCCGCTCATCGCCGGACACGTTTCCTGGCCTCCCGAAGTCTTCTCGCCGAACTGATGTTCATGCTTTACGGCACCAGCACGTTGCCTGAGATTGTTACTGAGGCGAAAGGTAAGCCCGTTTTTCGCGATAAGAATCTACCGGGATTTTCGATCTCTTATGCCGGGAATATCGTCGGCGTTGTGCTAACGACTGAAGGAACGTGCGGCCTGGATATGGAACTTCAGCGGGCAACCCGCGGGTTTAACAATCCAAATTCAGCGGAAACGTGGCGCTTCTCCAGTAACGAAAACCTGTGGATCAATAATCAAAACGACCCCAATGAAGCACGCGCGCAGCTCATTACATTGCGCCAGAGCGTACTCAAACTCACTGGCGATGTATGCAATGACGATCCGCGCGAACTCCAGCTTTTACCCGGCGCAGGACGACTGAAATGTGCCCATGTGGCGCAGGTTGAAGCCATTTGCGATGCGGAAGATGTACTGGTGTGGTCAGTTGCGGTTACGCCAACCATTGAAAAACTCAAGGTTTGGGAGTTTGATGGTAAACAGGACTGGAAAAGTTTGCCTGATATCCAGACTCGCGCCAATGAGCCAACGGGTCGTCTGATCCGGTTCTCTCAATTATGCGCAGCGAAAAGCCATACGCTTTGATTTAACCTTTATGATGAAACAGGAGTCACCATGTCTGAAACATTGAATGTTGTTACGTTACTGGGAAGTCTGCGCAAAGGTTCGTTTAATGGAATGGTTGCCCGTACACTGCCCAAGATTGCTCCCGCAGGAATGGAAGTGAGCGCGTTACCGTCGATTGGTGATATCCCACTGTACGATGCCGATCTCCAGCAGGAAGAAGGTTTTCCGGCCAGCGTAGAAGCACTGGCTGAGCAAATCAGAAAGGCTGACGGTGTCGTCATCGTCACACCTGAATATAACTATTCTGTTCCGGGCGGACTGAAGAACGCCATCGACTGGCTGTCTCGCCTGCCCGATCAGCCATTATCCGGCAAACCGGTGCTGATCCAGACCAGCTCCATGGGTGCCATTGGCGGCGCGCGCTGCCAGTACCATCTGCGTCAAATCCTGGTGTTCCTCGACGCCATGGTAATGAACAAGCCGGAATTTATGGGCGGGGTCATTCAAAACAAGGTGGATCCGCAGACGGGTGAAGTGATTGACCAAAGCACGCTGGACCATCTGACCGGCCAGTTGACCGCATTTGGCGACTACATCCAACGCGTGAAAGCCTAAAAGAAAAAGCCCGCCAGCAACGATGCCTGGCGGGCAGTTGTCCAGACCGATATTTTAATGCGCGTCGATAAACACAATCTTCAGCACAAACAGCAGCGCGACAACGATGACGCACGGGCTGAGATCGCGGAAACGTCCAGTACCGATTTTCATCACGCAGTAAGAGATAAAGCCCAGCGCAATACCTTCGGTAATTGAGAAGCTAAACGGCATCATCACGGCGGTAATAAACGCCGGAACCGCTTCAGTCAGATCATCCCACTTCACGCGTGACAGGCTTGATGTCATCAGGACACCAACGTAAATCAGCGCACCTGCAGCTGCATAGCCCGGTACCATTCCCGCCAGCGGCGACAGGAAGATAACCAGCAGGAACAGCAGGCCAACGACGACTGCAGTCAGGCCGGTACGGCCACCAACCGACACCCCGGAAGAGGATTCAATATAGGCGGTAACGGAAGAAGTCCCGATAAACGCCCCGGTAACCGACGACACGCTATCCACATACAGCGCCTGCTTCATGCGTGGGAACTTGCCCTTCGCGTCCGCCAGACCGGCTTTATCCGTCACGCCAATCAGCGTACCGGAGGAGTCAAACAGGTTGACCAGCATGAACGAGAAAATCACACCCGCCAGGCCAATGTTAAACGAACCGGCCAGATCGACATGTCCGATAACGGACATCACGCTCGGCGGCGCAGAAACGATACCGTTGTAATGGACATCGCCCAGCATCCAGCCCAGCAGCGTGGTTACAATGATGGAAATCAGCACCGCAGCATGAATATTACGTGACGCCAGAATCGCGATGATAAAGAAGCCCAGAATACCGAGAAGTACGCTGTGGGACGTCAGGTTACCGATAGACACCAGCGTGTCTTTGTTGGCGACGATAACACCTGCGTTTTTCAGCCCCATCATGCCGATGAACAGACCGATACCACTGGTGATCCCCACTCGCAGGCTCACCGGGATATTGGCAATCATCCAGTAACGTACGCGGAAAATGGTCAGCAGCAGCAGACCTACCGCGCCCCAGAAGATAGCCCCCATACCGATCTGCCATGACAGGCCCATCGCGCCGACGACCACGAAAGCGAAAAATGCATTCAGGCCCATAGCAGGCGCAAGTGCGACCGGCAGGTTAGCAAATAGCCCCATCAGGATGCTACCAAAGGCAGCAATAAGGCAGGTGGTAACAAAGACGGCGCTGGTATCCATGCCAGCCACGCCAAGAATTTGCGGGTTAACAAAAACGATATACACCATCGTCAGGAAGGTGGTTAAACCGGCGATCACTTCGGTCCGTGCCGTCGTGCCATGTTCGCGCAGTTTGAACACGCGTTCCAGCATCCCCTGGCCAGAAGCCTGGGTTGTGTGTTGTTGACTCATTATCAATTTCCGAACAAGGAGGGAAAATTCGTCGCTATCCTATACCAAAATGCGACAATAGGGTTGGGTTATGAGCAACTTTTTTCATTGATTTTGCTTATACGGCAACGATTGCGTCGCCCAATAATGCATTACGAAAACGTTAAACTTGTTAAAACGGAAATGACATGTCCCAGATAGAAGCCGTATTTTTTGACTGTGACGGTACCCTTGTCGACAGTGAAGTGATTTGTTCTCGCGCGTATGTCAGCATGTTCCAGGCGTTTGGCATTACGCTCGATCTTGAAGAAATTTTCAAACGCTTCAAGGGGGTAAAGCTGTACGAGATCATCGACATTATCAACGAAGAGCACGGTGTCGAACTGGCAAAAGCCGATTTAGAACCGGTTTACCGCGCTGAGGTCGCACGTCTGTTCGATACCGAGCTGGAAGTCATTGCTGGTGCGAACACGCTGCTGGACAGCATGGCTGTGCCAATGTGCGTGGTGTCTAACGGTCCGGTCAGCAAAATGCAGCATTCGCTGGGTAAGCTGGGCATGTTGCACCATTTTCCTGATTTACTGTTCAGCGGCTACGATATCCAACGCTGGAAGCCCGATCCGGCCCTAATGTTCCATGCGGCAAAAGCAATGGACGTTAATGTTGAGAACTGCATTCTGGTTGATGATTCCAGCGCAGGCGCGCAGGCGGGGATTGCGGCGGGGATGGAAGTGTTCTACTTCTGCGCCGATCCGCATAACAAACCGATCGATCATCCAAAAGTCACGACCTTTACCGATCTGACACAGTTGCCGGAATTGTGGAAGGCACGGGGTTGGGATATTACCCGGTAATTATTTGTAGGCCCGGTAAGCTTGCGCCACCGGGCAATTGCCGGATGGCGCTAACGCTTATCCGGCCTACTTTCTACGTTTTTATCACTCTTTAGGATCTTTGCCCGCCAGCAGCTTATCCAGCTCATCGCCGCCCACGTGACGGAAGTCTTGTCCCTTCACGAAATAGAAGATGTATTCGCAGATATTCTGGCAGCGGTCACCGATACGTTCGATGGAACGTGCGCAGAACAGCGCGGTCAGCACGCTTGGAATGGTACGTGGGTCTTCCATCATATAAGTCATCAGCTGACGCACGATGCCTTCATACTCCTGGTCGACTTTCTTATCTTCGCGATAAATACGTACCGCTTCGTCGAGATCCATACGCGCAAACGCATCCAACACGTCGTGCAGCATCTGCACGGTGTGACGACCCAGCGACTCCAGACTTACCAGCAGCGGCTGGTGTTGTTGCGAGAACTTCTCCAGCGCGGTGCGGCAAATTTTATCTGCCACGTCGCCAATACGTTCCAGCTCAGCGATGGTTTTGATAATCGCCATCACCAGACGCAGGTCGCTCGCTGTCGGTTGACGCTTGGCGATGATGCGCACGCAGGCTTCGTCGATCGCCACCTCCATCATATTGACGTTCTTATCGCCTTCAATGACGCGCTTCGCCAGCTCGCTGTCCTGATTGTGCATCGCCGTGATTGCATCAGAAAGCTGCTGCTCGACCATGCCGCCCATGGTCATCACCTGGGTACGGATGCTTTCCAGCTCTGCATTGAACTGGCCGGAAATATGTTTATTAAGGTTAAGGTTATCCACAACAAGCTCCTGAATCAGCCGTAACGACCGGTGATGTAATCTTCAGTTTGTTTCTTCGCGGGCTTGGTGAACAGATCGTCCGTGTTACTGAACTCAATCAACTCGCCCAGGTACATAAATGCCGTGTGATCGGAACAACGCGCAGCCTGCTGCATGTTGTGGGTAACGATAACGACGGTGTAATCCTCTTTCAGCTCAGTGATCAGCTCTTCGATACGCCCGGTAGAAATAGGGTCGAGCGCTGAACATGGCTCATCAAGCAGAAGCACTTCCGGGCGAATGGCGATGCCACGCGCAATACACAATCGCTGCTGCTGACCACCCGAGAGAGAGTACCCGCTCTGGTGTAATTTATCTTTGGTTTCATTCCACAATGCGGCCTTGGTCAATGCCCACTGCACGCGTTCGTCCATATCCGCACGCGAGAGTTTCTCAAACAGACGTACGCCAAAAGCGATGTTGTCGTAGATGGACATCGGGAACGGCGTGGGCTTCTGGAATACCATGCCCACTTTGGCACGCAGCAGAGCGATATCCTGGGTATTGGTGAGAATATTGTCGCCATCCAGCAGAATTTCACCTTCCGCACGTTGCTCCGGGTACAGTTCAAACATTTTGTTGAACGTACGCAGCAGCGTCGATTTACCACAGCCAGAAGGCCCGATAAACGCCGTTACCTGGTTTTTAGCAATATCCAGGTTGATGTTCTTCAGGGCATGGAATTTGCCATAGTAGAAGTTCAAATCACGAACCTGAATTTTACCTGGGGCAGTATCAACCATACTCATTTCAATCTTTTCCTCATCCGGCGCCGCATCAGCCACGCCGTAAAAATTAACCGTGTTTCTTCTTCGCGAAAATGACGCGCGCCAGAATGTTCAGCAGCAGTACGCACAGGGTAATAATCAGTACCCCAGCCCAGGCCAGTTGCTGCCACTCAGCAAACGGGCTCATCGCAAACTTAAAGATAGTGACCGGCAGGTTGGCGATAGGCTGCATCATGTCAGTGCTCCAGAACTGGTTGGAGAGCGACGTAAACAGCAGCGGAGCCGTTTCACCTGCGATACGAGCAATTGCTAACAGAACACCTGTAATGATGCCCGAGACAGACGCCTTCAGGGTGATCGCAGAAATCATCTTCCATTTCGGCGTACCCAGTGCATAGGCGGCTTCACGCAGGCTATCTGGCACCAGCTTGAGCATGTTCTCTGTGGTACGAATAACAATAGGCACCTGCAGCAGCGCCAGCGCGATCACGCCCGCCCAGCCGGAGAAATGCTCCATTTTTGCTACCACGATGGTGTAAACGAACAGACCGACCACGATGGATGGCGCAGAAAGCAGGATGTCATTGATAAAGCGGATGACCTCAGCCAGCCAGGACTTACGCCCATACTCCGCCAGGTAGATACCCGCCATAATGCCGAGCGGGGTACCAAACACGGTCGCCCACAGAATCAACAGACCGCTACCGGCCAGGGCGTTCGCCAGACCACCGCCCGCCGTATTCGGCGGCGGCGTCATTTCGGTGAACAGCGCCAGCGACATACCGTCAATACCGCGGGTGATCGTGGACATCAGGATCCAAATGAGCCAGAACAGACCGAACGCCATGGTCGCCATAGAGAGCGTCAGCGCGATGCGGTTTTTCAGACGACGACGCGCCTGCATTTTACGGCGGGATTCCGCAAGCTGAGCGGTGTTTTGCATTTCAAGCGTAGCCATTAGCGTGCCCCCTCGTTCTTCGCAAGGCGCATGATCATGAACTTAGACGCAGCCAGCACGATGAAGGTGATCACAAACAGAATCAGACCCAGCTCCATCAACGCTGCAACGTGCAGCCCAGATTCCGCTTCGGCAAATTCATTCGCCAGCGCAGAGGTAATACTGTTGCCCGGCATGTACAGCGAGGCGCTATCGAGCTGGTAGGTGTTACCGATGATAAAGGTCACCGCCATGGTTTCACCCAGCGCACGCCCCAGACCCAACATCACGCCGCCAATTACACCGTTTTTAGTGAACGGCAGGACGATACGCCAGATAACTTCCCAGGTGGTACAGCCGATGCCGTAGGCCGACTCTTTCATCAGTACCGGCGTTTGTTCGAACACATCACGCATAACCGCCGCAATGTACGGGATGATCATGATGGCGAGGATCACGCCAGCCGCCAGAATACCGATACCAAAAGCTGGGCCGGAGAACAGTGCGCCAACAAACGGAATGTTGGAAAGGATGTTTCCGACCGGCTCCTGGAAATAAGTCGCAAACAGCGGGGCAAAGATAAACAGCCCCCACATGCCGTACACGATACTCGGAATTGCCGCCAGCAGTTCAATAGCGATGCCCAGCGGGCGACGCAGCCAGCCAGGTGCAAGTTCAGTCAGGAACAGCGCAATGCCGAAACTCACCGGAACGGCAATCAGCAGTGCAATAAGTGAGGTAACCAGCGTACCGTAAATCGGTACTAAAGCACCGTAGATATCGTTCGGCGCATCCCAGTCTTTGGTCCACAGAAAGGAGAAACCAAATTTCTGAATGCTTGGCCAGGAGGAGATAACCAGAGAGACAATAATGCCACCCAACATCAATAGCACAATCAGCGCAGCCAGTCTTACCAGCGCGCTGAAGATCATGTCACCCTTTTTACCCGGTGGGTTAAAAGCAGGCTTGGTTGCAGCCATAAATCACTCTTTAAGTTAAACGCGTTTACGAAGTTGCCCATGCCGGATGGCGCTACGCTTATCCGGCCTACAAAGCGGGCCTACAGTCGAAACCGTAGGGCGGATAAGCGTAGCGCCATCCGCCAACTCGTTAAAGATATTCTATTAGTACAGCGCTTTACCGCTGCTGTCTTTCACGTTGGTCTTCCATGCAGCACGAACCTGCTCAACCACGCTGTCCGGCAGGCTGGCGTAATCCAGGTCGTTAGCCTGTTTGCCGCCATTTTTGTACGCCCAGTCGAAGAACTTCAGCACTTCTGCGCTCTGCTCTGGTTTCTTCGACTCTTTATGAACCAGGATGAAGGTGGTGGAAGTGATTGGCCACGCGTCGTCACCTTTCTGGTTAGTCAGATCCTGAGCGAAGGTTTTGCTCCAGTCAGCGCCTTTTGCGGCGTTAGCAAAGCTCTCTTCTGTCGGGCTTACCGGTTTGCCATCAGCAGAGACCAGCTTGGTGTACGCCAGGTTGTTCTGCTTAGCGTAAGCGTACTCAACGTAACCGATAGAACCCGGCAGACGCTGTACGAACGCAGCGATACCGTCATTACCTTTACCGCCCAGACCGGTCGGCCAGTTCACAGTAGAGCCGGAGCCAATTTTAGATTTCCACTCTTCGTTTACTTTTGCCAGGTAGCTGGTGAAAACGAAGGAAGTACCGGAACCGTCAGCGCGACGCACAACGGCGATATTCTGTGAAGGCAGCTTCAGACCCGGGTTCAGTTTGGTGATGGCTTCATCATCCCACTTTTTAATTTTACCGAGGTAGATGTCACCCAGCGTTTTACCGTCCAGCACCAGCTCGCCGGATTTCAGGCCCGGGATATTCACAGCCAGCACTACGCCACCGATCACGGTCGGGAACTGGAACAGACCTTCTTGCGCCAGTTTTTCGTCAGACAGCGGTGCATCAGAAGCGCCGAAATCAACGGTATTGGCCGTAATTTGTTTTACACCACCGGAGGAGCCGATACCCTGGTAGTTTACTTTGCTACCGGTCTCTTTCTGATAGGTATCTGCCCATTTGGCATACACTGGCGCAGGGAAGGTTGCACCTGCACCTGTCAGGCTCGCTGCTGCAAACGCAGAGAACGCGCTCATGGATAAGGTCGCGGCGACAACAGTTGCGACAGTGGTACGCATAACTTTCATAATGT
>OKES01000115.1_pt1 | contig 32384 bp, 39 predicted proteins | sample 1611001 | NCBI WGS metagenome assembly OKES01 (sample SAMN04436703, study PRJEB24849) | human gut metagenome | biome: human gut; feature: NICU; material: stool | host: Homo sapiens | place: USA: Saint Louis, MO | collected 2010-08-11
ACCAAAACCGACCGCATTCGCTTTAACGAGTCAGAAAAACTGCTGACCTGGGGCTTCCGCTTCTTTGAAACCGTGACGCCGATTAAACCAGATGCCACCTTCGTTACCCAGCGCGTGTGGTTTGGCGATAGCAATGAAGCGAAACTGGGGGCTGGCGAGGCGGGCTCTATCACTTTGCCGAAGGGCCAGCTGAAAAACCTGAAAGCCAGCTATACCTTAAATCAGCCGCAGCTTACCGCGCCGCTGGAGAAGGGACAGGTGGTCGGGACTATCGACTTTAAGCTAAATGATAAAACCATTGAACAGCGTCCGCTGATTGTCATGGAGTCGGTAAAAGAGGGCGGCTTCTTCAGCCGGATGATCGACTTCGTGCTGATGAAACTGCACGGCTGGTTCGGCAGCTGGTTCTCCTGATGCCTGCCCGCGCCCTGCGGGGCGCGGGCAGCGACGCTTCAATACAGTAGGGAAATCTGCTGCGCCTTCGCCAGCGCGACCAGCTCATCATCCGGGCAGATATCGCTGGCGATCACGTCAAATTTCGCTAACGCCCCCATGCGCGCCGGACGCACTTTGCCAAACTTGCTGTGGTCGACCACCAGCACGTGGTAGCGCGCGTGACGCATCGCCCAGTGCTTAACCGGCAGCTCTTCCAGGTTATAGCAGGTCGCCCCCTGCTCGCAGTCGATCCCCGCCGCCGAGTAAAAGGCGATATCAGGGCTCAGATGGCTGAGGGTATCCTCAAGGCTCAGCGGCATAAAAATCGCGTTGCTGGCATGAAACTCCCCACCGCACAGGACCGCGCGGCACTGGGGTTTTTCCTGCAGGGCCAGAAAGGTGTTCAGGGAGTAGCAGACGCCGGTGAAGGGAAGGGCATCGTCAATGGCGTCAATAATCCACGGCGTGGTGGTCCCGCAGTCGAAGAAGGCCATCTGATGGGCCTCCAGCAGCGCGGCCGCATGGCGAGCGGCACGGCGTTTTTCCTCGACCAGCCGGGTTTTTTGATCGCTGAGCAGATAATGGGTGGCGCTGCGCGGCTCCAGCACAATGTATCCGCCGAGCAGCACAACCGGGCCGCTGTGGCCATTGAGGTCGCGACGAATGGTCATTTCCGACACCCCAAGCAGGGAAGCGGCTTCTTTCAGATGCAGCTTATCGCTGCGTTTAAGTGCCTGAATGAGCTGACTGATACGTTCGTCACGGCGAGTTTCCATATTCCCTCTGCGCTAAAATCGCCCTGCGGGGGCAGGGCGTTAGCGGGATTTTACCTGTCGCTTGCGGGTTAGTCACGCGGTGGCCGCAGCGACGGCGGCGTTTAGCCGCGCACCCAGCCTTTGCGGATTGGCAAGGAGAAGCAGAGACGATACAGCCGCTGCAGCTGATGGTATAGCGCCGGGCCGAACGTGTGCCAGATCAGCGCCGCGCCAAGGCAGCCGCACATCCCGGCCAGCAGCCCGCCGACCATATCCAGCGGCCAGTGCACGCCGAGATAGACACGGGACCAGGCGATGGCGGCGGCAATGGCCATCAGCAGGGCGCCGGACCACAGGCGATGCCAGAACAGGAAGGCCAGGGCAAAGGTAAAGCTGACGGTGCCATGGTCGCTGGGGAAGGAGTCGTCCGCCGCGTGGTGCAGGAAGTTATAGCCTACGCCGGCGACAAACGGCCGATCGTGCGGATAGAGGTGGCCGATCGCCCACGACACGGTCAGGCTGATCGTCAGCGCCAGCATCAGCTTAAACACCATCTGCCGCTGGGCAGGCCCCCACAGCCACAATGTCACCACCAGCAGAGGTACGATCAGAATCAGATCTTTAGCGATGAAGATCGCCATCTCAATGGCCCACTGCGGCGAGGCAGGCGTCGCGTTGAGCAGGGCGAACAGCGCATAGTTAATTTTTTCCAGCATAGACTTCCAGGCTCGTTGGTCCGATAGCAATTAAGCCGCCTACCCTAAATAAAAGCGGTGCGGAGTTAAAGGCGGCATTGTCTTAAAGATCAGGTTGTTATGAAATCCACTACCATAAAGTCTACGGCTAACAGCCTGAAAAACGTCAGTATATCGTTTGTCACATTGCTGAAACATAAACGGAATATATACACAGGCTGAATAACAGGGGAGAGGCAGGACGATGGCGCACGGCTCGTAATATTGTGCGGTGTCACCCACAATTCACTATCTCCGCGCCGGGAGTTTCATTACACTTTGCGCGATTTTTGATAGATAAGAGATTTCATGCAAAATTATTCGCTTTCAGGCCGCCGCCTCGGAAGGCAGGCGCTGTTGTTCCCGTTATGTCTGGTGCTGTACGAATTTTCCACTTATATCGGCAACGATATGATTCAGCCTGGCATGTTAGCCGTGGTGCAGGAATTTCAGGTGGGCAACGAATGGGTACCTACCTCAATGACTGCCTATCTGGCAGGCGGCATGTTTTTACAGTGGCTGCTGGGGCCGCTGTCGGATCGTATTGGCCGCCGTCCGGTGATGTTGACTGGCGTAGTATGGTTCATCGTCACCTGCCTGGCGACGCTGCTGGCGCAGACCATTGAGCAGTTTACCCTGCTGCGCTTCCTGCAGGGGATCAGCCTGTGCTTTATTGGCGCGGTGGGCTATGCGGCGATACAGGAGTCCTTTGAGGAGGCGGTGTGTATCAAAATCACCGCCCTGATGGCTAACGTGGCGCTGATAGCCCCGCTGCTGGGGCCGCTGGTGGGCGCCGCCTGGGTGCATATCCTGCCGTGGGAGATGATGTTTGTCCTGTTCGCCGTGCTGGCGGCCATCTCGTTCTTCGGCCTGCAGCGGGCGATGCCGGAGACCGCGACGCGGCTGGGCGAAAAGCTGTCGGTGAAAGAGCTGGGCCGCGACTATCGGCTGGTGCTGAAGAACCTGCGCTTCGTCGCCGGCGCGCTGGCCACTGGCTTTGTCAGCCTGCCGCTGCTGGCGTGGATTGCCCAGTCGCCGGTGATTATTATCAGCGGCGAACAGGCCACCAGCTATGAGTACGGCATGCTGCAGGTGCCGATTTTCGGGGCGCTGATTGCCGGCAACCTGGTGCTGGCGCGCCTGACTGCGCGCCGGACCGTGCGCTCGCTGATTATCATGGGCGGTTGGCCGATCATGTTTGGCCTGATCCTCTCTGCGGCGGCGACCGTGGTCTCTTCCCACGCTTATCTGTGGATGACGGCCGGTCTGAGCTTCTACGCCTTCGGGATTGGCCTCGCGAACGCCGGCCTGGTGCGTTTAACCCTGTTCGCCAGCGAGATGAGTAAAGGCACGGTCTCGGCGGCGATGGGAATGCTGCAGATGCTGATCTTCACCGTCGGCATCGAGCTCAGCAAACATGCTTACGAGCTGGGCGGCAACGGGCTGTTCAGCCTGTTTAACCTGCTGGGTGGGGTACTATGGCTGGGGCTGATGATTTACTTTCTGAAAGATAAAAGCGTCGGCAATTCGCAGCAGGGGTAGTTGTTTTCAACCCGGATGCGCTCGCATCCGGGTCTTATCAGGCGAACGGCGCTTCGCGATCCAACACCTTATCAATAATCTGCAGGACACCTTCTTCGTTGTTATGCGGCGCCTGATAGCGGGCGACGGCTTTGACGTCTTCCCGGGCGTTTGCCATGGCAAAGCCAAACCCGGCGTGCTGCAGCATTTCGATATCGTTGCCGCTGTCGCCGAACGCCACCACCTCGTGATCCTCAATGCCCCAGCGCTGCTGCAAAATGCGCAGCCCGTTGGCTTTGTGCACACCCGGGATAATTAAGTCGATGCTGCCGTAGCCGGTGGCCACCGCGGTGACCATGTCCCCCAGCGCCGCGTGCAGCTTCGGCTGAATTTCCGGGATCAGGCTGTCTGGCACGTTGAGACCAAATTTGAGGATGGTGTCATCGAGATGGTTAAAATCATCCACCAGTTCCAGGCGGTGATAATACTTCGCCGCCACCGTCTTCAGCGCGTCGTTGTAGCGATTGAGGGTGTAGGCGCTGCGCTTCCCGCAGGCGATGATTTCGATATTCGGCAACGTCTGCAGATGGTCGACCACGGCGTTGAAGTGGTGAACCGGCAGTTGGCAGTTGAAGACGTCTTCATTGCCGCTCACCACCCAGCCGCCGTTTTCCGCCACGAAGGCGATCTGATGGGCGATCTCCGGGAAAAAGGAGATCAGCTGATAATATTGGTTGCCGCTGGCGACCACGAAGCGAATATTCTGTTCGCGCATTCGCTGGTACTGGGCGAGGAAGCGCGGCCGGTTGTAAGTTTTGGCATCGCTTAAAAAGGTGCCGTCCATATCCACCGCAATCAGTTTGATGCTCATTAGCTGTTCTCCATAACGGGTTCAGATTGTGGCTTAGCCACCGCGCGGGCGACCAGCGCCGCCACCATCACCAGACCCAGCACCACCATCATGGCGCTGCGCAGGCCGAAGTGTTCGCCGAGGAAACCCAGCAGCGGCGGCCCGACGAGGAAAGCGAGATAGCCGGTGATCGCCACCACGCTGACGCGCTTGGGCGCGTCCGGCCCGGTATCGCTGGCGGCGGAGATGGTCAGCGGGAAGCCGAGCGAGGCGCCAATGCCCCACAGCAGCACCGAGATGCCCGCCACCCAGGGGTTATCGACGAAGATGATCAGGCCTATGCCGAGGGCGCCCATAACTGCGCTGCCGCGGACCACCGCCACCCGGCTGTAGCGATCGATAAACCAGCCGCCGGTAAAGCGGCCCAGCGTCATGCCGAGGGTGAAACCGGCATAAATCAGGGAGCCGGAGGTGGGGCTAAAGCCGTGGCCATCCACCATCAGCAGCGGCAGCCAGTCGTTGGCCGAGCCTTCGGCAAAGGCCATCGCCAGGACAATGACGCCGATCAGCAGCAGCTGCGCGTCGCGCCACACCGGCAGACCTTTCGCCTCACCGTGGGCGACTTCGGCGGCATTTTTACCGGTGCCGTCGGGAATGGCGCGGATAGCAATGGCGATGGGCAGGATAGCCACCAGCGCAGCCGCCAGGATGTGCGGGGCGGCCGGCAGACCGAATCCGGTCACTGCCATGCCCACCCCGGCGCCGAACAGGGTGCCAAAGCTGTAGAAGCCATGCATCATCGGCAGCACCGTTTTATTCATCTCCCGCTCGATGGCCGCGCCTTCGACGTTAATAGCGACCTCTGCAGAGCCAAAGCTGGCGCCGAAGATAGCCAGACCGAAGGCGAACAGCGGGGCGGAAGTGACCCATAGCGCCAGGCTGAGCACCAGCATGCCAAGCACGGCGAAGGACATGGTGGTGCGGATGACCTTGCGGGTACCAAAGCGCTTCACCAGCCACGCCGAGCAGAGAATACCGCTCATCGACCCCACCGACAGACCAAACAGCACCACGCCCATCTCTGCGGTGGATAGCGCCAACAGATCGCGGATCGCCGGCGTGCGGGTGGCCCAGGAGGCCATTAACAAGCCGGGGATGAAAAAGAACATAAACAGCGCCCATAGCCGAAGCTGCAGCGCTCTGCGCGAGGATTGCGTCGTCATCCGTAAACGCCTTAAAGGAGAAGAGTGAAGACAACAGTAGCAAGTATGTGTACATTTGTACATAAACCGGAAGAGGAAAATCATGGCCCGTAGACCAAACGATCCGCAGCGCCGCGAGCGCATCCTGCAGGCGACGCTGGATACCATCGCGGCGCACGGCATCCATGCGGTGACGCACCGTAAAATCGCCACCTGCGCGAATGTGCCGCTGGGATCGCTGACCTACTATTTCAGCGGCATTGAGGCGTTAATTGAGGAGGCGTTCAGCCTGTTTACCGCCGAGATGTCGGCGCAGTATCAGCAAGGCTTCGTCGGGGTAACGAACCGGGAACAAGCCTGCGATGCCATCGCGGATCTGATCTTCAGCGCCCAGGTGACCACGGCGCGCAATATGGAGCTGATGTACCAGCTGTACGCGTTCTGCAGCAGTCAGCCGGCGCTGAAGGCGGTGATGCAGAACTGGATGCGGCGCAGCCAGCAGACGCTGGAGCAGTGGTTCGCCCCCGATACCGCCCGCGGTCTCGACGCCTTTATTGAAGGGATGACCTTGCACTTTGTCACCGACCGCGCGCCGCTGTCGAAGGCGGCAATCCGCATGATGGTCGGGCAGCTGGCGGGGGAGAGGGCGCAGGAAGAGGGGCGCTGAAGCGGCGTTTCACCCGGAATGGCTAAACGCAGGCAACAAAAAACCCATTTATGTAAACGGGTTAATGAAAACAATAAGTTAGAGTAAAAACAATAAGTTGGGTTGGTGGTCAGTGGTGGTTATTACGGGGTAATGCCAACCGCTGCCGCCACTTTGTCGCCACTTGGCAGCGTTGCCAGAGGATTGAAACGGAGCGCCGTTTCCAGATGATCCGGTGCCAGATGTGCGTAACGCATCGTCATTTTTATATCGTGATGTCCGAGAATTTTTTGTAAGGCCAGGATGTTTCCACCCGACATCATGAAGTGCGCTGCAAACGTATGGCGCAGAACGTGTGTGAGTTGACCGCGAGGGAGCACGATAGACGTTTTTTCCATCACGGATAAAAATTGAAAATAGCAGTCTGTGAAGAAATTGAACCCATCAAGCGCCATGATCTCTTCGTAAAGCTCTTTACTGATAGGGATGCTTCTGTTTTTCTTCCCCTTCGTTCTTACAAAGGTAATTCGGTATTTGGTCACCTGTGAACGAGTAAGATTTACGGCTTCTCGCCAGCGTGCGCCTGTGCTTAAGCATATCTTAACTACCAGTGCCAGAATTGGGTCCTGACGTTTGCAATCAGCCAGTAATTCAACAATCTGCTCATGGGTAAGCCATGCCATCTCTTTTTCTGCGATGGTGAATTTTCGCATGTTCTCCAGTGGGTTCGGATACGACCATTCGCCCAGGCGGGATAGTTCGCTAAAAACACTACTAAGATAGCTTTGCTCCAGGTTAATGGTGACCGGGCTTGCTCCTTTCTTCCATTTTTCGCTGAAGTAGATCTCTCCTGTCAGGCGTTTATCTCGATAGTGGGCAAACATTTTAGAGGTGAGATCGGTTGCAAGGGGATTGCCCAGAGCGTCAACTATCAACAGCAATTTGTCATAGACATGCTGCCCAGCTGTCAGAGATTTACCATGTAGTTTGAACCATAGCTCAACCACGTCTTTCAGTGTTCGACGATCCACTGATTCACCCAGCCAGGGCTTTGCTTCGGTTTCTTCCATCGTGTGACGCTCAAAAGCCAGAGCTTCACCTTTGGTGGCGAATTGTTTACGCACACGACGTCCACTACGTCCCGCGGGGTAACATTCGCATAGCCATTTTCCTGTGGTGAGTTTTCGTACTGCCATAAAAAATGCCCTCCAGTGGAGAGCATTTTTACTGTATGTATAACCAGTGTCAATGTATATGAATTAAGATTCATACATTGAGGTTAATTTTATCTTTCTACTTCCCAGCGTAGAGATTGCATTAACATAGCATAAATATTGAACAGGAAAGTTTTTAAAGTTAATACAAGGAACACTGCACTGCTTCCTACGAGTATATATAGTATTTGAACTCCAACAACTTTAGTGCAATGAGAAAACATTAAGGCTCTGAGTAATTTTGTAGCCAATCCATTTTCTTGCCCGAAAAGAAGGACTAAAAGATAGATAACAGACCAAAATATGAAATATATAAATACTCTCATAAATACACCATAAACATATTTTAAGTAACTTATCCCGTATAATGGATGCTTATACTCCATTAATGAAAGGAAAAGTTCAGGTTTATTTATGGTTGCAAATATTGTAAATCCAGTAATTAAAAAACCTAATGTTGTTGTAGTGAATCCGAATACTAAAGGTGTCCATTGTCTAATAGATGAAATTAACTCTGGTGATGAAGATAGACAAATAGCATTAATAGATAATAATATCACTAACAATAATGTGAAATAAAAGTCAAATGAATTGACCTTTATTTTTTTAGTTAATTTGTAAACATCATGCAAAGATCGCTCTTTGGTCAGATCTTCTGGGTTGAATGTATATTTCATACTATAGCCACCTAGAAATTATTGATGTTAACTTGGAAAAAATTTTAGTATAATCTTCACGTTCTGGAATAATAATATTTCCTTCATCCTTTAATTCTGTGAATGCAGAATACGCCTCTTGAGCAGCTCTTTCCAAATCAGAACTAAGTTGTGGCCTTGATGCTTTTAGAGTAAAACTATCATTATTCCCTGATAGCCTTGCTCCGTGTTCATCTTTACCACTGATAATTACTTTAGAGTTGGCCATTCGGGTTGCACTTGTTGTTTTTTGAATGACGGCCTCAGAATTTAAACCATCTTCATTTTTATTTGTGTATACTAATTGAGCTTTACTACTATTAAGTTCTTCTTTTTCTTGTTCAATTTTCCTCCAGAAGCCATCAAGAGATATATTTTCACTATTTGTTGGCAATAACTCAATTGATAATCTATTAACAACAGAAAAGAGTTCAACAAAATTGCTCAATGATCTTGGGTCTGTTAAGGGGGTAACCCGTAATTTGGGGGCTCCTAGTTTACGATAAATATCTTTTTTATACAGTCGATCAATGTATGATTTTTTCTTTCTAATTCTTTTATTTTTTTTTACTTCGTAATCCACAAAAGAATTATATCGCTGTGCAAGGCAATATTTGCTAGTATTTTCAAATTCTTCTAGGGTAGGGGCTCCAGAAACCTCTTTGCAAAGCATTAATCTGTGCTCATTAAGCATAAGAATAAAAATAGAGCTGGGGTGACTTTCTAGCGTCCTGTGATCTCGAATTAATTGACCATCTTGAAATATTTGATCTCGTTTAAATATGGTCTTTTTTATAATGCGGCCACACAATGCAATTGTTGGAACTATAGGACCAATAAAATCTGAATCTGTAGTATCTAACGTAATAATTTTTGTGTCAGTAAAGAAATATTCTGTATCTTTAAATTTTCTAACGTATTTTTGTGCGAAAAATGAAGGAAAAACAATGCAATCAAAAGCATCTAAGAGAACTTTGTCCTCTCCAAAATTTAAGGTATAGTTTGCAAATTCAATAGTTTTCGTAAAGCTCATTGTTAAACCCTTTTTCTAATTATTCCTTTAACTTTATTATTAAATTCCAAATCTTCTTTATCGCATTCAAAGCTATATTTTGTGTTTTCAACGCGGATGCGATTGTTTGGAAGTTTAAATATGTCTCTAAAAGTAAATTCTCCGTTAATAGATACTAACCATAGACCATCGCTAAGATACTCCTCTTTGCTAATGATATATGAATCATTTGCGGAATTAACTATATAGGGATGTTTTAAATTTTGAGGTAAAATTTCGCTCGAAACGATTAATTCTCTTTGATCAGTAAGTTTGCCGTCACGTAGATCATAGCAGTCTAATGTAAGCAACCCACTTAGCTTTGTTTGATTGGAATGCCCCTTACCAAAAGATAACCACTCGAGAGACACTCCTGTTTCTAAACAGCATTGGATGATCCAGTCTGCCGGAAAAATGTCTCGCATGTATCGTGTAGCTAATGTGCTTTTTGAGATACCAAGGTGATCGGCTAAGGCTTGGCGCGTTTTGTAACCGTAAGCCTTAACAATTCGCTCTATTGCTGCTTTACCCCCTCGAGTGAAATCCATGTGGTTTTCATTATCGAACTTTATCGTGGGGGTGTGAACTTCATTGCAAAATTCATCTGCAGACTGTTTTTCAGCATGCCGTTCTGGCGAAGGAACTGGCACTCCTTCTTCAGCATCTAAACCAAATGCTAACCATTCGATTGATGCGCCAGTTTCCATTGAACATATAACAACCCAATCAGCAGGGAAGGTATCGCGTGCATATCTGTTAGCCATTGTACTTTGTGAAATACCAAGGTGGTTACAGAATGCTTGGCGTGATTTGAAACCATAGGCCATGAGTATTCTCTCAATGACTTTTTGCCCTCCTCGATTCTGCATGACCATGGCTTTCAGATGATCTTCAATATGGCGAAATGTGATTTTATTAGTTGACATATTCTTTATGTGAACCTATTCTCCGTTTTGTGAAGTTTTCGTCACGATTAATACCGGCTCACCACAAGCCAATAGGAGATGTTGCATCATGACCCCTAACATTTCAATAACTCTGAATACGCCGCACGTCACAATTGAGCGTTATAGCGAACTTACTGGTCTTTCTATCGACACAATCAACGATATGCTGGCTGATGGTCGCATCCCTCGTCATCGCCTTCGGAAAGACAAGAAAAGAGAAAAGGTAATGATCAACCTTGCTGCTCTTACCGTTGATGCACTTACTGATTGCAATGTTGTATTCAACTAGTTCCATTTTGGGATACATCAGGGGTGTCGACTATGTTTGATTACCAAGTTTCCAAACATCCACATTTTGATGAAGCCTGTCGTGCATTCGCGCTGCGCCACAACCTGGTGCAACTGGCAGAACGTGCTGGCATGAATGTGCAGATTCTGCGGAACAAGCTGAACCCGGCTCAACCTCATTTATTAACCGCACCAGAAATCTGGCTGCTTACCGATCTGACTGAAGATTCAACGCTGGTAGATGGTTTTCTGGCTCAGATTCACTGCCTGCCATGCGTACCGATTAATGAGGTGGCAAAAGAGAAACTGCCACATTACGTCATGAGCGCAACTGCAGAGATCGGGCGTGTTGCAGCAGGTGCGGTATCTGGTGATGTAAAAACTAGTGCCGGTCGTCGTGATGCTATCAGCAGCATTAACTCTGTAACACGACTGATGGCGCTGGCTGCTGTTTCATTGCAGGCCCGTTTACAGGCTAACCCTGCGATGGTGAGTGCAGTTGATACCGTGACTGGCCTCGGTGCTTCATTCGGTTTGCTGTGAGGTGCTTATGCTGAAGAAAGAACCATCATTTGCATCGCTGCTGGTAAAACAAAGCCCGGCAATGCACTACGGTCACGGCTGGATCATGGGTGAGGATGGTAAACGCTGGCATCCATGTCATTCACAAGATGAATTGCTGTCTGAATTGACCACGAGGAAACGGAGAAAGTCAAAATGTATGCAGCGGAAAGTGAAGTGGTTTATCAGTTTCGTTACAGAGGGGAGAGTTATTCAGTACCTGAAGATGATTTGCTCTGTTGTTATCCGTCGTTGTCGGGCGATGGCAGTTACTTTTTCACGCTAAGGGATGGGACGTTTTTACGGGGAGAGCAGGTTAAAGAGACGATACGAAAAAATGTATCTCCTCTTGAACGTTACCGTAAGAACAAAGAACGATAGTTGCGTTTTGGGAATATGAATTATGGCAATTAATGGCGCTGCGGCGACTGTTCCATTAGGCCCCGGTGAACGCCTGAATGGACTTAATCACATTGCGGAGTTAAGGGCGAAAGTTTTTGGTCTCAATATTGAGTCAGAGCTTGAGCGGTTTATTAAAGATATGCGTGATCCACGCGATATTAATAGCGAACAAAATAAACGGGCACTGGCTGCCATATTCTTTATGGCAAAAATTCCAGCTGAACGTCATAGCATCAGCATTAATGAGCTGACCACTGACGAAAAGCGGGAGTTGATTAAAGCAATGAATCATTTTCGTGCAGTGGTGAGCTTATTTCCCAGACGGCTAACCATGCCGAATTAACCAACTAATGAAATTAATGGCGTAAACCCGCCGGGCATCCCTTTATCTAAATTCAGGAGAATTGATTATGCGTAATATTGAAGCCCTCTCGACCAAAACCGGACCGGATGACGCAGGGCTTAATATTTTACTGACAGAGGCTCGTCTGGAAGAACGCCGGGCAAGGGCTGAAGCAATGGCAGCTCGCCTTGATAGCCTGGCGTGTCATATCACATCCCGCCAGCTAACCCACGTCGAAGCGGCAGAACTGCTTCGTGTGACTGCTGAAGCAATCCAGAACGAAGCGCAGGAGATCCACTAATGGCTGATGCAATGGATCTCGTACAGCAGCGCGTTGAAGAAGAACGCCAACGCCATATCCGTGCTGCCCGTGCCAAAACGCCGGGCGTGTCCCGCGTGCTTTGCATTGAGTGTGAAGCGCCAATTCCGCCAGCACGCCGCCGTGCCATTCCGGGTGTGCAGCTTTGCATTACCTGTCAGGAAATCGCAGAGCTGAAAGGCAAACATTACAACGGAGGTGCTGTATGAGCACCATCCTGAAATGGGCGGGAAATAAAACTGCCATAATGTCCGAACTGAAAAAACATCTTCCTGCTGGCCCGCGACTGGTTGAACCTTTCGCGGGTTCCTGTGCTGTGATGATGGAGACGGATTATCCCAGCTATCTGGTTGCGGATATTAATCCTGATTTAATCAACCTCTATAAAAAGGTTGCCGCTGATTGTGAATCGTTTATATCTCGCGCCAGAGTTTTATTTGAGAACGCAAACAGGGAGATGGATTATTACAACATAAGGCAGGAGTTTAATTACTCAACTGAAATTACTGATTTCATGAAAGCGATATATTTCCTGTATCTCAATCGTCACGGTTACCGTGGTTTATGTCGCTATAACAAGAGCGGGCATTTCAACATTCCCTACGGTAATTATAAAAATCCGTATTTTCCTGAAAAAGAACTTCGCACATTTGCAGAAAAAGCCCAGCGAGCAACGTTTGTCTGCGCCAGCTTTGATGAAACGCTGGCGATGTTGAAGGCGGGGGATGTGGTGTATTGCGATCCGCCGTATGACGGTACGTTTTCCGGCTATCACACTGATGGTTTCACTGAAGATGACCAGTATCACCTGGCATCCGTTCTTGAACATCGGTCATCAGAAGGACATCCGGTCATTGTTTCTAACAGTGACACATCCCTGATCCGTTCGCTGTATCGCAATTTTACTCACCACTACATCAAGGCAAAACGCAGCATCGGCGTAGCAGCTGGTGAGAGTAAATCTGCAACAGAAATCATCGCTGTTTCCGGGCCGCGCTGCTGGGTGGGATTTGATCCTTCGCGTGGCGTGGATAGTTCTGCCGTGTACGGAGTGCGTGCATGAGCCATGCTGATATGAACAACTGCAGCGGCTTTAACGAGGCCGCCGCAGCATTCTCATGGAACAGCCCGAAAAAGGCTATTAACCCTTATCTGGACCCGGCGGAAGTTGCGCCGGTTTCTGCGCTTTCAAACCTGATCACTCTGTACGCTGCCGATAACGAGCAGGAACAACTGCGCCGCGAGGCACTGAGTGATCAGGTCTGGGAGCGTTATTTCTTTAATGCATCCCGTGATCCTGTCCAACGCGAAATGGAGCAGGATAAGCTCATTAGCCGGGCAAAGCTGGCGCATGAGCAGCAGCGTTTTAATCCGGACATGGTCATACTGGCGGACGTTAACGCCCAGCCTTCCCATATCAGCAAGCCGCTGATGCAACGTATTGAATACTTCAGCAGCCTGGGCAGGCCAAAGGCTTATTCCCGCTATTTGCGTGAGACGATTAAGCCATGTCTGGAACGACTGGAGCATGTACGCGACAGTCAGCTATCCACTTCTTTTCGCTTTATGGCAAGCCATGAAGGGCTGGACGGCCTGCTGATCTTGCCTGAAATGAGTCAGGATCAGGTGAAACGCCTGTCTACTCTTGTCGCTGCGCATATGAGTATGTGTCTTGATGCCGCTTGTGGTGATTTGTACGCCACCGATGATGTTAAGCCAGAAGAAATCCGCAAGACATGGGAAAAGGTGGCAGCAGAAACCCTGCGACTGGATGTCATACCGCCTGCGTTTGAGCAACTCCGCCGGAAAAGAAACCGCCGTAAACCCGTGCCCTATGAACTCATTCCGGGTTCGCTGGCGCGTATGTTGTGCGCCGATTGGTGGTACCGTAAATTATGGAAGATGCGTTGCGAATGGCGGGAAGAGCAGTTGCGTGCTGTTTGCCTGGTCAGCAAAAAAGCATCTCCCTATGTCAGCTATGAAGCCGTGATGCATAAACGTGAGCAGCGCCGTAAGTCGCTGGAGTTTTTCCGTTCTCATGAACTGGTGAACGAAGACGGCGACACGCTGGACATGGAGGATGTGGTAAACGCCAGCAGCAGCAACCCTGCGCATCGCCGCAATGAGATGATGGCCTGTGTTAAAGGTCTGGAGCTTATCGCGGAAATGCGCGGTGACTGCGCCGTTTTCTACACCATCACCTGTCCGTCACGTTTCCATTCCACGCTCAATAACGGCAGACCCAACCCGACCTGGACAAATGCGACGGTAAGACAAAGCAGTAATTATCTGGTCGGCATGTTTGCTGCATTTCGTAAGGCGATGCACAAAGCCGGGTTGCGCTGGTATGGCGTGCGGGTGGCTGAGCCGCATCATGACGGCACAGTTCACTGGCACCTGTTGTGTTTCATGCGCAAAAAAGACCGCCGCGCCATTACTGCATTGTTGCGTAAGTTTGCTATCCGTGAAGACCGCGAGGAGCTGGGTAATAACACGGGGCCACGCTTTAAGTCTGAGCTGATAAACCCACGCAAAGGAACGCCGACAAGCTACATCGCAAAATACATCAGTAAGAACATTGACGGGCGTGGTCTGGCTGGCGAGATCAGCAAGGAAACGGGTAAATCCCTGCGTGATAACGCCGAATACGTTAATGCCTGGGCGTCTCTGCATCGTGTTCAGCAGTTCCGCTTCTTTGGTATTCCGGGGCGCCAGGCTTACCGTGAACTTCGCTTGCTGGCTGGTCAGGCGGCAAGGCAACAGGGTGACAAAAAAGCAGGTGCGCCGGTACTGGATAACCCGCGTCTTGATGCCATTCTGGCTGCTGCTGATGCTGGTTGTTTTGCCACCTACATCATGAAGCAGGGCGGCGTACTGGTTCCCCGCAAATATCACCTGATCAGAACCGCTTATGAAATCAACGAAGAGCCGACCGCCTATGGCGATCACGGCATTCGTATTTATGGCATCTGGTCACCCATTGTAGAGGGCAAGATCTGCACTCATGCCGTGAAGTGGAAAATGGTTCGTAGGGCCGTTGACGTTCAGGAGGCGGCAGCCGACCAGGGCGCTTGCGCCCCTTGGACTCGTGGCAATAACTGTCCCCTTGCTGAAAATTTGAACCAACAAGGGAAAGACAAATCAGCTGATGGGGATACCAGAACGGAGATCACCCGCATGGATGACAAGGAGTTGCACGATTACCTGCACAGTATGAGCAAAAAAGAGCGCTGGGAACTGGCAGCAAGGTTACGCCTGGTGAAACCGAAACGGCGTAAAGACTACAAACAGCGAATTACAGAGCATCAGCGTCAGCAGCTCGTCTATGAACTGAAGTCAAGAGGATTTGATGGCAGCGAGAAAGAGGTCGATCTGCTCCTTCGCGGTGGCAGTATTCCGTCAGGAGCAGGCCTGCGTATCTTCTATCGGAACCAGCGTTTGCAGGAAGATGATAAGTGGCGAAACCTGTATTAATTACGCGGGTTAACAATTCGTGCTCTTAATAATACCAGGCATATCAGGCTGATGAACGTAAAAAAACGTTTTACATCAGTAAGATTATTATATACTGTAAATATAAACAGTGGTTATGCATACAGTGTTGCTTGTGGTGTCATAGGAGGAAAGATGCAGGACTATTTTTTGGAGTCTTTGAAGCTCCAGCGCATTGATTTTTTTCTTAAGCTTGTAGCGGCTAGTGAGTGTAGTGATGAAGAGAAGGGGCTGGCTTTGCAGTGGGTTTCTGAACTGACAGATGAACTCATGGCAAAAATCAGAACCCACGAATACAACCGCTCAATGGATGTCATCAGCTGAGGTGACTTTTATGCGCATTGAAATAATGATCGATAAAGAGCAGAAGATTAGCCAGTCTACACTGGACGCCCTTGAATCCGAGCTTTACCGCAATCTGCGCCCCCTGTATCCCAAGACGGCGATCCGCATTCGCAAAGGCAGTGCCAACGGTATCGAGTTGACCGGCTTAAAACTTGATGAGGATAAGCAGCGGGTAATGGAAATTATGCAGAAGGTGTGGGAAGACGACAGCTGGCTGCATTAAGAAACGTTGCTGGCGTCTGAACTTGTTTCTGGCGTCAGCAAGGTTGAACAACGAGCCCTTGCGAGACGTTAGCTCTGTAGTGCATGTCTATGCCGCATGAGATCGCATGATCGTTTGAGGATCGTTTTTGCTAAGGCCCGCCAGAACTGGTGGGCTTTTGCGTAGATCATGCAGGTGCATGAAAACCACTACATAAAGCGGGCAGGCGTGGCGGGGATACGAGCGCGCGCTAACTAAAAAGCTAGAGAATCTGTGAATTTTTCAATAGTATTATTCTTAGTTAACTAAAGGAGAATCTTATCATGGCAGAAAACGGACCTCGTGAAGACTTGGCGAAGCTGGTGTCCCATAAACTATTGGAAAGATTTAAGTGGAAGCAACACGGTCCGACCGATCATGATTTTCCGTGTACTGAACAAGAATTACACAAGCCAGCGGAAAAAACGCAAGACCACACACATCCAGTTGATATTGTCTTTCATTATAAAGATCCTTACTTAAATAAAATTGTTTATCTAAATACTGATTTGAAAAGTTATTCAAAAGGGTCTTTAAATTCTAAAATGGTTGAAAATGCTTTAGATTCCTTAGCAAAAACTATTCATTGTGCGCAGAATAGTCAGGTATGGAAAAGTCGCTATGAGACAACCATGTCTAAAAGTGAAGTACGAGGGTTACTTTTTGTATATAATCATGATAATGACTATAAGCATAATTTCTATGACTATTTTTATCCTCCTAAACCCAAAAAAGGGAAAAGACCTGCGGCAGTTAATTTAGACAGAGTAAATGTATCTGAAAATCAGCAAATACATATAATTGAGCCACGAACTATTAGTTATCTTATGTCTGTTGTTGCTGATATGAACGAAATGATTGCGGAAAATAAATTCCCGCGTGATGATTATGGGTTCTATTACCCTCAATTAATACTTCATAAGGTTGTGACTGCAGAAGAATATCTTCCAGCTACAGTGGAAACTCTAACATCCCCCTACATGATAATTAAACATGGTCCAGTAATAGAATATAATAGAGCTAAAAAGGAGGACGAGCTGGTTTATCCTGAAGGGTTTATTGTTTATTACAACCGCTCCGGTAAAACAGACTTAGAGTTTAATTATTTATTAGATACTCTAGCTAACTACCAGATATTAAACTCAAAAAATAATATTAGAATTAGAGTAGCATGTATTGATAAAAGTGAGCACATACGGACTAATTTTATAAAAGCTATAGAAAAATTTTCATATCAGTGGGGATATGATGAATCTATGAAGGAAAAATTATTATCTATTGAGCTATATATTGTGCCTCTATCTCGAGAGCAATATTTAACAGAAGAAAGATCATGGGATGTTAAATAATGAGTGAAATACACAGTGTTACAGACAAAGCTTTATACGAGGCTTTATGCCAATCACGTGTCACTGATAATGATATGGTGGAATTGTTTTTATCCCGTGGAATTTTGGTGTCAAAAAAAACTGAGCGTAAGCAACTAGCAAAAAATTTCTCAAAGCTCACTCATGATTATTATTTGCATCAGAAAATTTCTGGAATATTTGGAGGTTTTTTAAGGCGAGAGAAATCTACGGCTATAGTTATTAAGAATAATATTGATAAGCCACTACTTGTTAAGGCTGCTAATAAGCTTAAAGATCAGCTGGAAAGCGAAGATGATATATGTCATGTAATCAGTGATAAAGATTTTATTAAAATTAGCATTACATACTTATCAACCAATTTTGGTAAAAGTGAATTTAACCAAGTAGAGAAGAAAACTGCTGTTTTTGAAATCGAGTCCCTTTCGGATGGTTTTTCAATTCGTAGGCCTGATAGTGAACAAGCTGAGATTTATAATAAAAAACTACTAAGTATTATCGAACAGGTTATACAAAAGGAAAAAGATATAGAAGCAACGACTTTAGATACAGAAGAAATCAACCTCGCGAACATCGATGACGCAGATAAAAGAACAGAATTTTTTAAGCGGCTCATCAATGGGTTGGATGGATATGTTTTAGATGATGTTACGGATGTTTATATCTACCATCCTAAACCTGCTGTCATGGAGGAGGAAGATGGGGATTCTGAAACAGGAATACATATTAGCAAAGCATCTTTGAAAGGAGAGGGGGTGCTTAAATCTGAAGAGTTGAATTCTTTGTATGATAGAGGGTTTTATATTTGGAAAATAAGATGGAGAATAAAGGATAAATCTACTACTCCAGATCTTTATGATTTTGAAGCTCAGTTTAGTGATCCTTTAGAGTTTAAGAGCTTTTCATATATTTCTAGAGGGGTGAGGAAATATAAAGGTGCCGGAGAATATAATAAAAATCCGAGCCAATTACCGGATGATGAAGAATATCATTTTAAAAGACTTATTGAAAAAACGGCGCGTTCAATTATAATGGATATTAATAAAGAGTATGAGTGAGATAACAAATGAAAACACTGGATAAAATTAAGTGGAGCAGAGTGAAGTTATCAATAACCTTCTCTGAACTAATTGATTATTTTAAACGTAATTCTTATGATGAAAGTAAAGGTTATGGTTATACTTTTGTGAATTTTACTGAACATGAAGTTTCCGCTTCTTATGTTGAAAAGTCATTGCGTACAGAAGTTATTGTATCGCCCGCGGGAGATGAGATAGAACAAGATTTTTTAGAGTATGAAACCATAAAATTTGCATTAAAGCCCGTATCTAAAAAACTCTGTTTATTGGCTATTTTTAATCCCCCTAAATCTATAAAGAAATTGACGGATAGACTTAGTGTAGATTTCAATTATAGGGTTGGATTTGGTTCAATTACCTTAAATTTAAAGGAGTATATAAATTATCTAAGTTTACAGCATTCAATAAGTCTATTACATATTGATAAAATTAAAGTTAGCAATGTTGTGTTAAATGGGAACTCCAAGGCCTCGGTCGAGATAACTTCCACAAAAAATGCATTGTTAGAGCTAGAAAGTATTTTTACTAACAAAAAATATAATATAGATAAAGTTAGGTTGCATTGTTTGATTTACGGGGAACCTTCTTTTGTTGAGCTTTCAAAAAGCGCTTTTATTAATTCAGATTCTAATCATCTGGATTTTTACTCCGACTTCCTCATTCAGCAATTATCTAATGATGAATTTCGTTAATAAAGGCGGGTATGCCCGCCTTGCTGGCGATATGTTGAGCTACGCTCAATTGACTTTTCTATTTATATGGTTATTAATTGATTTGTTTATAATATCTGAATTTTTATTAAGTTGCCTTTTCAAGCTTGTAAGGGATAAAACGTATAATCTCGTGGCCGAGCCAGCAGTTAAGCTCCATTATTAGCTTCTGTAGTGGCAATAATTCATTCCTTACAAATACATTACTTGCCTTCTCCACATCCCCAAACCCCCCAACATTATTCGGCATAATCCCCATCATTTGTGGCGGCACACGATGTGCCGCCATCATGTCATCCCGGCTCACGTTCTTGATGTTCAGAAATTCATCCTTTGCCGCGACTTCTGACAACGGGATAATCTGAAGACCATCCTTTTTGCCGTTAGGTGAGTACATAAACAGGTTGCGGAAGTTGCCTGGACCTTTGGCGCTTTTCATTGCGTTGCGGAGGTTGTTCACATCCTCCTGGTTCTGCGCAGCATCGGTCATGTACATGATGAAGCCAGCATGACTGCCGTTAATGTAATACTTTCGGCGGAACAGCGTGGCGGACTCGTTGAGCAGGGCTGACGGAATGGCAGAAAGATAACCGGGCAGGCCGTAGATCTCCTGGTTGATGTCCGGTTCCATCAGATGAAAGATGCTGCCTTTCGTGAACTGATATGGCTGCGTGGTCATACCGTATTGCACAAACCAGTAGGTATCCAGGTCTAACCCGCGTCGGGTGTATTTTGCCAGGGCAGGTTCAAGGGCGATAACTTCACCGAAGCGGTTCGTGCGTTTCTCCAGGTAGGCGTTACCAAATACCAGATAGTCCTGCACAAAACGCGAAAAAGCCTGCTGGCTGAGCAGCGGGTGAGGGATGTAGGTGCTGGTCAGAATGTTGCACTTTACTGCAATCGGGGAACTATGATGCACGGCAGCGCGGAAGGTGCGCGCCAGTCCGTCAAAGCTGACGGGCGGCTCATACCAGCGGTCCATCTGTACGCATTCCACATAATCCAGCAGTTCTCGGCGGTCCAGAACAGGAACGGGATCGCCGAAGCTGAATGCTTCGGCTGTAGTTTGACTTTTAAGCTGGATCTGTTTCGTCGCCGCAGTGCGGTTCTTCTTACTCTTTCCCATCAAAAAATCTCCACAATATTGCTGGTATTGGCGGATTCGCCCTGCAGCGGTTCGTTAAACAGTGCGTGCATCGTTGCCCAGGCCAGATCGGCGTGGCTGGCTTCTTCGCTGCGGCTGGCTTCATAGGTCGGGCGGTTGCCACTGGCGGTGGTGGCGCGACGTATTGCCATAAAGGACTGCGCTATGTCGGTGTGTCCGGCGTCAAACTCCAGACGGCGGTGGCTGATAATGTCGTAGGCCTTGAGTACCAGGGCGTTTTTAACGTTGGGGTTGTAGACAAACTCCCGGACGGCAGGAAAAAACGCTTTCACGTTCTCGTAAACCCCGTGACCAACGCCGGTTGAGTCGATACCGATATAGGTCACGTTGTACTGTTCGGTCAGTTTTTTGATGGCGTCAGCCTGGGCGCGGAAGTCCATCCCGCGCCACTGGTGACGCTCAAGAATGCGGAACTTACCACCCGGCACGGCTGGCGGTGCCACCACCACGCATCCGGCGCTGTCGCCGTTTTGCGTGCCTTTTGCCGGGTCATAACCGATCCACACTTCGCGCCAGCCAAACGGGCGCAGCGCCAGTGCATGAAAGTCGGTCCAGACTTCCCAACTGTCCACCATGCACGCCTGCAGCTCGCTGAGCGGAAACACGGACGCGAGATCGTCCACAAACTCGCACATCAGCAGGTTCTGGTATTCGTCCGGGCTGTACTCCATGCGCAACTGGTCGAGATCGAATAGGTTACATCCGCCGCGCACAGCATCTTCCACGGTGACTATCTGGCGGTATTGCCCGTCTGCGCACAGCAGGCCGGGGGCCAGATTGCTGTGGGACAGGTCGATGTCCACCTTATCGGCTTTGTTGCGCCCACGGTTGAACAGCGCACCGGACCAGAACGGATAAGCACTGTGTGTCAGGCTGGATGGTGTGGAAAAATAGGTTTGTCGCCATTTTTTGTGAATAGCCATACCGGAAGCCACTTTGCGCAGCTCCTGGAATTTCGGTATCCAGAAATATTCATCCAGATACAGGTTGCCGTGGTAACTCTGGGCCGTGCGGGCATTGGTGCCGAGGAAGTAAAGCGTAGCCCCGTTGGGAAGCACCATCGGATCGCCTTTCAGCTCCACTTCCACTTCTTTGGCGAAGTCGATGATGTACTGTTTAAAGACGTGGGCCTGTGCCTTACTGGCGGAAAGGAAAATCTGGTTACGTCCGGTAAGCAGGGCGTCAATCAGGGCTTCACGGGCAAAGTAAAAGGTCGCGCCGATCTGGCGTGACTTCAGCAGGTTGCGGATGCGGTTGGTTTTTCCGGCTTCCCACCAGTGGCGCTGGTAGTTGAACATGGAGGAATGGAAGATTTCTTCCAGCTTCTCAATCTGTTCATCGGTGAAAACGTTCTTTTCCGGCTGACGGCGTGGGCCTTTGTTGCGGTTGGCGACGTTAGGGTTTAAGTCGGCTTCGTTGCCGCCATTGTTAAACTTGCCGATCCGCGCGTGGCGCTCAGACTGGCGCGCCAGCAGGTCAATCTCTTTGAAATCTTTCCCTTCTTTGTGCTCCTTCATAATGAGCTGGCAGTAGCGTGCGGCGGTGGTGAGCTGCATCTGATCCAGCGGCCCATAGTCACCCCACTTGTCGCGTTTTTTCCAGCTGTGAACGGTTGCAACTTTCTCGCCCAGCATTTCAGCAATGCGGGCTACGCGGTATCCCTGAAAGTACAGCAGCATGGCCTGCCGACGGGGATCGAGATCTGCGGGTGTCAGTGTGGTGTTCATGGCACAAACCTACAGCCTTGAATGAAGGCTTTCCCCGCCTGCGGTTTGTGTGGTTGTCGGTACAAATACCGCGCATTGTTTCACTGCCCCCATCACCGCAACCATAAGGCTCCAGTAAGTTTTTTCTAACGGAGCACGGCTCATGACAGTGAAAGCAAAGCGTTTTCGCATCGGGGTGGAAGGTGCCACCACCGACGGACGCGAAATCCAGCGTGAATGGCTGGAACAGATGGCAGCCAGCTACAACCCGGCGGTGTATACCGCGCTGATTAACCTTGAGCACATCAAGTCTTATCTGCCGGACAGCACCTTTAACCGCTACGGCAAGGTGACGGCGCTGTTTGCTGAAGAAATCACGGAAGGTCCGCTGGCAGGCAAGATGGCGCTGTATGCCGACGTTGAGCCAACGGAGTCCCTGGTGGAACTGGTGAAAAAAGGCCAGAAATTATTCACCTCTATGGAAGTCAGCCCGAAGTTCGCTGATACGGGTAAAGCCTACCTGGTCGGCCTGGCTGCCACTGATGATCCCGCCAGTCTGGGTACGGAAATGCTGACATTCAGCGCCAGTGCAGCCCATAACCCGCTGGCAAACCGCAAGCAGAATCCCGCCAATCTTTTTACCGCTGCAGAGGAAACGGTGATCGAACTGGAAGAAATCCAGGAGGACAAGCCGTCCCTGTTTGCCCGTGTCACGGCGCTGTTTACCAAAAAAGAGCAGTCCGATGACGCCCGGTTCTCTGATGTGCATAAGGCCGTGGAGCTGGTCGCCACTGAGCAGCAGAACCTGAGCGCACGCACCGAAAAATCCCTGTCTGAGCAGGAAGAACGCCTGTCTGAGCTGGAGACTGCTCTGCAGGAGCAGCAAACCGCCTTTAACGAACTGGTGAATAAGCTGAGTCATGAAGACAGCCGCCAGGACTACCGCCAGCGTGCAACAGGCGGTAACGCCCCCGCTGACACTCTGACCAATTGCTGATGGAGCACAAAACCTGATGAAGAAGAATACCCGCTTTGCTTTTAACGCTTACCTGCAGCAACTGGCACGTCTGAACGGTGTGGCAGTTGAAGAACTGTCCAGCAAGTTCACTGTAGAGCCGTCTGTGCAGCAGACGCTGGAAGACCAGATCCAGCAGTCCGCCGCTTTCCTGACGCTGATTAACGTCACGCCAGTGACTGAGCAGTCCGGTCAGCTGCTGGGGCTGGGTGTTGGCAGCACCATTGCCGGAACCACTGACACCACCGCGAAAGAGCGTGAACCTGTCGATCCGACGCTGATGGTCGATGTGGAATACAAATGCGAACAGACCAACTTTGACACGGTGCTGACCTACGCGAAGCTGGACCTGTGGGCGAAGTTTCAGGATTTCCAGGTGCGTATCCGTAACGCCATCGTGAAACGTCAGGCACTGGACCGCATCATGATTGGCTTTAACGGAGTGAAGCGTGCGAAAACCTCTAACCGTAGCGAAAACCCGCTGCTGCAGGATGTGAACAAAGGCTGGCTGCAGAAAATCCGTGAGGATGCACCGGATCACGTCATGGGCAGCACCACCACGGGCGGTGAAACCATACCGGGTGCGGTGAAAGTCGGGAAAGGTGGCGAATATGCCAACCTGGACGCCGTGGTGATGGATGCGGTCAATGAGCTTATCGACGTGGTCTACCAGGACGATGACGATCTGGTGGTGATTTGCGGTCGTGAGCTGCTGTCTGACAAGTATTTCCCGCTGGTCAACAAAGAGCAGGAAAACAGTGAAAAACTGGCTGCCGATATGATCATCAGTCAGAAACGCATGGGTGGTCTGCAGGCCGTGCGTGCGCCGTTCTTCCCGCCGAATGCGCTGCTGATCACCCGTCTGGATAACCTGTCCATTTACTGGCAGGAGGACACCCGCCGCCGTTCGGTTATCGACAACCCGAAACGTGACCGGATTGAAAACTTTGAATCCGTTAACGAAGCCTATGTGGTTGAGGACTACCGCTGCGCAGCACTGGTGGAAAACATCCAGATTGGCGACTTCAGCGCCGCCGCCGCAGAAGCCGGAGCATAAACCATGAGCCTGAGTCCCGCACGGCAGCATCGCCTGCGCGTTCAGGCTGAACAGGCCGCCCGCGAGGGCGGCAGTGTTCGCCACGCGTCGGGCTATGACCTGATGCTGCTGCAACTGGCGGAAGACCGCCGCCGTCTCAAGGGCGTTCAGTCCACGGTCAAAAAAGCGGAAATCAAGGTGGAGCTGCTGCCGAAGTACGCCGCCTGGGCAGAGGGTGTCCTGACTGCCGGAGGCGCACAGCAGGATGACGTGCTGATGTACGTGATGCTGTGGCGCATTGATGCCGGAGATTATGCCGGGGCGCTGGAGATCGGGCGTCATGCCCTGCGTCATGGCTGGGTGATGCCGCTGGGTAACCGCAATGTGCAGACCGTGCTGGCAGAGGAAATGGCAGACGCGGCGCAGAGCGCAATGCTTGCCGCCACCGGCTTTGATGCCGATCTGTTGTTGCAGACGCTGGAGCTGACAGACGGTCTGGATATGCCGGACCAGTCACGGGCGCGTCTGCATAAAGCGATTGGCGCTGTCCTGAGTGAAAGCAATCCGGCTTCTGCCCTTAACCATCTCAACCATGCGTTACAGCTCGATCCCCGCTGTGGCGTGAAAAAAGACAAACAGCAGCTGGAGCGCAGACTGCGCAATGACAGCCGCTGACAGAACGTGCCCCCGCGCACGGGCGGCACGGGGTGGCGAAAGGCACAGCCACATCAAAATCCCGTCCACCGCCCTCTATTTCAGGAGAAAGCAGCATGAAGTTTGTTGCGCCAGAACAGGCACCGGAACAGGCGGAAATCATCAGAAATACGCCGTTCTGGCCTGATGTGGACCTGTCGGAGTTTCGCAGCGTGATGCGCACTGACGGCACGGTGACGCAGCCGCGTTTAAAGCAGGTTGCCCTGTCGGCAATTTCGGAGGTCAACGCAGAGCTGTATGAGTTTCGTAGACGTCAGCAGATGCTGGGATATGTGTCGCTGGCTGAGGTTCCGGCGGAACAGCTGGACGGCAAAAGTGAGCGCATTCAGCACTATTTCAACGCGGTTTACTGCTGGGCACGCGCCATGCTCAACGAACGATACCAAGACTATGACGCCACGGCATCCGGTGTGAAGCGGGGCGAGGAGCTGGCGGAATCCAGCGGTGATTTGTGGCGTGACGCCCGCTGGGCCATCAGTCGGGTGCAGGATGCGCCGCACTGCACAGTGGAGCTTATCTGATGAAAGTGCGTGCGCATCAGTATGACACGGTGGACGCGCTTTGCTGGCGTCATTACGGGCGCACGCAGGGTGTCACGGAGCAGGTACTGAAGGCAAATCCGGGGCTTGCCGAATACGGCCCCTTTTTACCTCACGGGCTGCAGGTGGAGCTGCCGGACATTCCGACAACCACCACCGTGCAGACCGTCCAGCTATGGGACTGAATTATGACGCTTGAGCGAATCAGCGCCTTTATCACGTATTGTATCGCCGTCGTGCTGGCCTGGCTGGGCGATTTGTCCATCAAGGATGCCTCAACGCTGGGCGGCCTGATGATCGGTGTGCTGATGCTGGCTATCAACTGGTACTACAAACACAAAGCCTACCAGCTTCTGCGCGACGGGCAGATCTCGCGGGAGGACTATGAATCCATCAATCGTTAAACGCTGCCTTGTCGGGGCTGTGCTGGCTATTGCTGCCACGCTGCCGGGTTTTCAGCAGCTTCACACCTCCGTGGAGGGGCTGAAACTGATTGCCGATTACGAAGGCTGTCGTCTGCAGCCGTATCAGTGCAGCGCGGGTGTCTGGACCGACGGCATTGGTAATACATCGGGCGTCATTCCCGGCAAAACAATCACGGAACGACAGGCAGCAGAAGGGCTGATCTCCAACGTGCTGCGTGTGGAGCGGGCACTGGAAAGGTGTGTGAAGCAACAGCCACCACAGAAGGTGTATGACGCTACGGTGTCGTTTGCCTTCAACGTGGGGACGGGCAATGCCTGCAGCTCCACGCTGGTGAAATTGCTCAATCAGCGGCGCTGGGCGGATGCGTGCCGACAGTTGCCGCGCTGGGTTTATGTAAAAGGTGTGTTTAATCAGGGGCTGGATAACCGCCGTGCGCGGGAGATGGCCTGGTGTTTACAGGGAGCAAACTGAAATGAAAAAGAAATTAATCAGCGGACTGTTTCTGATGTTATGGATGGCGCTGTTAATCGCAGCAATGGTGTATCCGCAGGGGATTTTTCCGGTACTGGCAGCGTCCGGTGTCTGGGTAGCCTGCCTGCTGACATGGGGGGCAATTCCGGTAGCACTGGTTGCGTTAATTAAGAACGGCCCGCTCTGGCAGGAGTTGAGGGCATCTTTGCTGAAGAGCATTACCCGAAAAGAAAACGTATTTATCAGCTGGGTTATGCGATTGCTGATTATCGTAAGTCTCGCCTGGACGGGGTGGGCCATTACCCTGGTCTTTTATCTGCTGACCGTTATTGCCTTCTGGATCACTCGTAACCAGATGGCGCAACAGGTAGCAGCATGAACCGGTTGCTGCTGGTTGTGCTGGCGTTATTACTGGCGTCGCTGGGCTGGCAGACGTGGCGGCTGGCTGATGCCAGCCAGACCATCAGCACGCAGGCAGACGAGCTGCGGAGCAAAAGCCAGGCACTGGCAAAGAGCAACAGCCAGCTTATCAGCCTGTCCATTCTGACTGAAACCAATAACCGGGAGCAGGCGCGGCTCTATGCCGAAGCAGAACAGACCAGCGCGCTGCTGAGACAACGACAACATCGGATTGAGGAACTGAAACGTGAGAACGAGGATTTACGCCGCTGGGCTGATACTCCTTTGCCTGCTGACATTATCCGGCTGCGGGAACGTCCGACGCTCACCGGAGGTGCAGCTTACCGTCAGTGGTTGTCCGCGAGTGACGCCGTGTCGGCTGGATCAGGCAGCGCCGCGCACTAACGGTGATCTGAACGCGTTGCTGGATGAAACGGAGGCCGCCTGGGCGGTCTGTGCAGACAAAGTGGACATGATTATTGCGTGTCAGGAGCGAAACAGTGAACAAACCACAATCCCTGCGCCACGCCCTCAATAAAGCGGTGCCTTATGTCCGCAATAACCCGGACAAACTGCATCTGTTTGTGGATAACGGTTCGCTGGTTGCCACGGGGGCCAGCTCCATGTCGTGGGAGTACCGTTACACCCTGAACGCGGTGATTGAAGATTTCAGCGGCGATCAGAATCTGCTGATGGCCCCGGTTTTGCTGTGGCTGCGGGATAACCAGCCTGATGCCATCAATAACCCGACGTTACGGGAAAAGCTATTCACCTTTGAGGTGGATATTCTGCGCAACGATGTCTGTGATATCAGCCTGAATCTGCAGCTGACGGAGCGTGTGCTGGTCAGCACTGACGGCAGTGTGTCGAGCGTTGAAGCGGTAGCGGAACCCGATGAACCTGAAGAAATGTGGACGGTGAAACGTGGCTGAACTGCAGAAGGTGGACGACTGGCTGAGTGCTTTACTGGCGAATCTGGAACCAGCCGCAAGAAGCCGAATGATGCGCCAGCTGGCGCAGGAACTGCACCGGACACAGCAGCAGAATATCAGGATGCAGCGCAATCCAGATGGTAGCAGTTATGAACCGCGCAGGGTAACAGCACGCAGCAAGAAGGGGCGCATCAAACGTCAGATGTTTGCAAAGCTGCGCACCACAAAATACCTGAAAACTGCCGCCAGCGCCGACTCTGCCAGCGTACAGTTTGAAGGCAAGGTGCAGCGTATTGCCCGTGTTCACCATTACGGCCTGCGTGATCGCGTCAGTCGCAAAGGACCGGAGGTCCGTTACGCAGAGCGCCGCCTGCTGGGTGTAAATGATGATGTTGAGGCAATGACCCGCGACATGATTCTGCAATGGCTGGCGGAGTGATCTTTGTATCAGCACTGATACAAGTTGCAGCACTGCCGCCTTTCTTCCCCTGATGGCAACCTTTCCCTATGAACGCACAATTAACCGAAATCATGCGCCTTATCACCAACCTGATCCGCACAGGGGTAGTCACCGAAGTGGACAGGGAAAACTGGCTTTGCCGGGTGAAAACGGGCGAGCTTGAAACCAACTGGATCAGCTGGCTGACGCTGCGTGCCGGGAATGCCCGCACATGGTGGCTACCATCGGAAGGTGAGCAGGTGGTGCTGCTGAGTCTGGGAGGAAATCTGGAAACCGCCTTTGCGCTGCCCGCTGTCTATTCGAATCAGTTCGCGCCACCGTCGACGTCGGCGGAAGCCTGCGTGACAGAACATCCTGACGGTGGCTGGTTTGAATACGAACCAGCCACCGGGCGCTGGTATGTCAGGGGCATCAAATCCATGGTCATTGAGGCTGCCGACAACATCACCCTGAAAACCAGTGAGTTTGTGCTGGAGGCTGACCACACGCGTATTAACAGCGAAGTAGTGATCAATGGTGGCGTTACCCAGGGCGGCGGTGCAATGAGTTCTAACGGAATTGTGGTTGATGCACATCAGCATACTGGCGTCCTGAAAGGCGGCGACACAACCGGAGGCCCGGTATGACGCTTTATAGCGGGATGAACAATACCAGCGGCAAAGCTATTACTGATATTGACCATCTGCGCCAGTCGGTGCGGGACATTCTGCTGACACCGCAGGGTAGCCGCATTGCCCGCCGGGAATATGGTTCCCTGCTGTCGGCACTGATAGACCAGCCACAAAATCCGGCGTTACGCCTGCAGGTCATGTCGGCAGTGTATGTGGCGCTGAGTCGCTGGGAGCCACGGCTGACGCTGGATTCCATCACCATCAACAGCAACTTTGACGGTTCTATGGTGGTGGAGCTGACCGGGCGGCGGAATAACGGTGTGCCTGTGTCCCTTTCCGTATCAACAGGAGCAGAGAATGGCAGTGATTGACCTTTCGCAGTTGCCTGCGCCGCAGATTGTGGATGTGCCGGACTTTGAGACGCTGCTTACCGAACGCAAGGCAGAATTTGTGGCGCTTCATCCGAAAGATGAGCAGGAAGCAGTGATCCGCACGCTGGAACTGGAATCTGAACCCGTCACCAAATTGTTGCAGGAGAATGCTTACCGTGAGTTGCTTCTGCGCCAGCGCATTAACGAAGCCGCGCAGGCTGTGATGGTGGCTTACGCGATGGGCGGCGATCTTGACCAGCTCGCTGCCAACTACAACGTGAAACGCCTGACGGTGACGCCTGCTGATAATGACGCTGTGCCGCCCGTTGCGGCTGTGATGGAAAGCGATGAAGCGTTACGCCTGCGTGTGCCCGCAGCCTTTGAAGGGCTTTCAGTTGCGGGGCCAACTGCAGCTTATGAATTTCATGCACGAAGCGCCGACGGTCGGGTGGCGGATGCCAGTGCAACCAGCCCGGCACCTGCAGAGGTGGTGCTGACTGTTCTTAGCCGCGAAGGCGATGGAACTGCAGAAAAAGACCTGCTGGACGTGGTGGAAAAAGCTCTGAACAGTGAGAACGTCCGCCCGGTGGCTGACCGTCTGACGGTTCGCAGCGCAGAAATCATCCCGTACCGCGTGGAAGCCACCATTTTTCTCTATCCGGGACCGGAAGCAGAGCCGGTAATGGCAGCGGCAAAAGCCAGTCTGCAGAAGTACATCGCCAGTCAGAGGCGTCTTGGCCGGGATATTCGCCGTAGCGCCATCTTTGCCGCCCTGCATGTTGAGGGTGTGCAGCGTGTGGAGCTGGCTTCGCCGCTGGCGGATGTGGTCCTGAACAAAACACAGGCGGCATCATGTACGCAGTGGAGAGTAACCAACGGAGGAACGGATGAATAGTCTGCTGCCACCGGGTTCAACACCACTGGAGCGCCGACTGGCGCAAACCTGCAGCGGGATTTCTGATCTGCAGGTGCCGCTGCGTGACTTGTGGAATCCGGCAACCTGTCCGGTCAGTTTCCTGCCTTATCTCGCCTGGGCGTTCTCTGTGGATCGCTGGGACGAGGGCTGGACAGAAAGCGTCAAGCGCCAGGTGGTGAAGGATGCTTTTTATATTCATCAGCATAAAGGGACCACCAGTGCCGTGCGGCGGGTGGTGGAGCCGTTCGGCTTTCTGATCCGCATTATTGAGTGGTGGCAGACCGGAGAGGCACCGGGCACGTTTCGCCTGGATATCGGCGTGCAGGACCAGGGCATCACTGAAGATACCTATCTGGAACTTGAGCGACTGATAAGCGATGCCAAACCATGTAGCCGTCACATGATCGGCATGTCCATCAATCTGCAGACCAGCGGCCCGCATTGGGTGGGAGCCGCCAGCTATCTTGGCGAAGAAATCACGATCTATCCGTATATCAACGAAACAATTATTTCCGGCGGCACCGCGCATGAAGGCGGGGCGGTCCATGTTATTGACACAATGAGAGTGAATCCATGAGCACAAAATTTTATACCCTGCTGACGGATATTGGCGCGGCGAAACTTGCCAGCGCCGCCGCGCTCGGTGTGCCTTTAAAAATTACCCATATGGCGGTCGGCGATGGCGGCGGAACATTACCAACGCCGGACGCAAAGCAGACAGCACTGGTAAATGAGAAACGCCGGGCTGCGCTGAATATGCTCTATATCGACCCGCAGAACAGCAGCCAGATTATTGCTGAACAGGTGATCCCTGAAAACGAGGGCGGTTGGTGGATACGTGAAGTGGGCCTGTTTGATGAGTCCGGGGCATTGATTGCCGTGGGCAACTGCCCGGAAAGCTATAAGCCGCAACTGGCTGAAGGCAGCGGGCGTACCCAGACCGTGCGTATGGTGTTGATTACCAGCAGCACGGACAATATCACCCTGAAAATCGACCCTGCCGTAGTGCTGGCAACCCGCAAGTATGTGGATGATAAGGTACTGGAGCTGAAGGTGTACGCGGATGATCAGATGGCAAAACATCTTGCCGCACCGGACCCGCATTCACAGTATGCACAGAAAGAAAGTCCTACGTTTACCGGGACACCCAAAGCGCCAACGCCAGCGGCGGGGAATAACACCACGCAGGTTGCGACCACCGCGTTTGTTCAGGAGGCACTGACGGCTCTTATTAATGGTGCGCCAGCCACGCTGGACACGCTGAAAGAAATAGCCGTAGCCATTAACAATGATCCGAAATTCAGTACCACCATTAACAATGCGCTGGCACTGAAAGCGCCGCTGTCGAGTCCGGCACTCACCGGAACGCCAACAGCCCCCACGGCGGCGCAGTCGGTCAACAATACACAGATTGCCACTACGGCTTTTGTGAAATCGGCGATTGCGGCAATGGTGGGTTCTGCACCTGCGGCACTGGATACACTGAACGAACTGGCGGCGGCGCTGGGGAATGACCCGAACTTTGCCACGACAATGCTTAATGCACTGGCAGGTAAACAACCGCTGGACAATACGCTGACTAATTTGAGTGGAAAGGATGTTGCTGGTCTTCTCGCATACCTTCAATTGGGAGAAGCGGCAAAACGGGATGTCGGAACCGGTAATAATCAACTCCCGGACATGTCCGCATTTGGTATGTCGCGAAACGGACAAACTGCCTGGGATATTCTCCCAAATGGTATGATTCGACAGGCTGGCACTGTGACACTGACACCAGTTGGTAACTTCAACGCGCAGGTGCTTGGTGGGGTGACGTACTACACCCATTACTACAGGGTTAATTTCCCCAGACAATTCCCAAATGCACAAATAGCAACGCTGGCAACACTAGCGAGTTACAGCCATTTGACCCAGGGAACAATGGCCGGAAAATCACTGGCAACGCATCGCGATACTGATTCTGGCACTGACGTATCAAGAACGCGATTCACTGTGGCGTATACGACACCCAATCTCGGCGAAACACCGACACTGCATTTTGAAGCAATAGGATACTAAATATGGAGAATATCTATTTCAGCCCAACGACCGTTGGTTTTTATGTTTCTGAACAAGAGCGACCTGATGATGCGGTTGAAGTCTCGCCAGAGGTGGAGGCATTTTTGAGGGAGTGTGTTATCTGGGGAGCGGATACATTTAACGTAGAGCGAGATGCAGCAACGGTGACATATCCAACAGAACTGCTTGAATATGTCACCACCTACAACGCCCCCGTTAAATATCCTGCGGATTGACAGGCCATACGGGTTTTGCTGTATCAACGCGCATCAGCAGGACCCGGTATTTCTTCCATTCAGAAAGCGCGGCGGTTTCCTCATCCGTCGCGATACCGGCATCAACCGCATCCTGTCGCCAGGCGATTTCAG
>OKES01000126.1_pt1 | contig 30776 bp, 41 predicted proteins | sample 1611001 | NCBI WGS metagenome assembly OKES01 (sample SAMN04436703, study PRJEB24849) | human gut metagenome | biome: human gut; feature: NICU; material: stool | host: Homo sapiens | place: USA: Saint Louis, MO | collected 2010-08-11
ATTGAGTGTTTTGTTTTTTCATTTTTATTCTCCTTTATTATTAGAATAGAACCAATATATAATAAATAAAAAAATAAGTACAGGCTTATTTTTATTCCGAAAATTAAAGCAAGCGTTTTCTTTTTATGTTTAAAATATAAGTGGATGATTTTAATATGTAAATTATTAAAATACTAAAAGTGCTATTTTTTATATAAAAATAGTTTTATAGGCGGGATTGGTTGACAGACCTTCAAAACCTGATAGATATATAAATACAGGATAAGGATTTCCTATGTAACTCTGAAATTTGTTAGTAAGTACCCTTAAAAAGCCACTTCTACCCAGTTTGTGGCTTTTTTCATATCCTAATCATCCCTTTTGATTCAAGATTATTTCCGAATACTGTTTTTAACTGCTCACTCTCTTTTTGAGCAATTATTGCATTAACAGTTTTCTTTTGTTCTTCCGTATAATCACTATCATTCAGGAAGCTGGCTGCATTTATACCATTATCCAGTAAGAATCTTACATATTCGCTTTTCTTGTAATAGCAAGCCAGGCAGGTTTTACCCTTTTTGTTTGAGTGATTAATGTTTGCCCCTGAATCAATCAGCACAGACAGCTTATCGAGACAATAACAATCAAAGATAGCCGTCTGTGAGCGATTATCAGCGATTCTTTCCAGATCTGCACCATAAGCCAGTAAGAGCTTACATTCTTTCGCCGTTGCATATTCAAGAAGGTTGTGACCGGGTATGTTCTGGTCTGCTCCACCTGATAAAAGTATTTCAATGACCTTTGCTTTAAACTCGCTGTTCTTCCATTGATAAAGAAAAACTTTTATTAACGGGCTGTTAGATTCTTCGATTTTATGATTTACATTAACACCGTTATCAATAATATTTTGAAGTAGAGATAATGACACTTCACTATCAATATTTTTGTGCATTAAGTAAGTAATAGCACCAGATAAAAGATTTTCATTTCCGTCGATTGTTGTCGATGAAATATTACTGAAATCTAATTCCTGATTAAAATATTTTTCGATTTTACGGATTAAATTTTTCAAGCTGCACTTTCCTTTCCGTTCATAACAGACAGTAAACTACCAGCCGTTCTTTGAATGTTGTCAGTTAAGCTGTGGCTATCTTTTTTATCTATATACAGCTTCTTAAATAGTCTGTATGCCATGACGGTTTTTTTAGCCTGTAATGACAACAGTAAGCCGATAACAATAAAACTTGGTTCTCTGTGGTAAGAGCAACAGTTTATGTAATGGAAAATATAATCTGTATTACTGTATTTGAGATTTAGCCCTGTATCGCTGATTTGACGGCATACAGTTAAAATATAATCGTCGTCGTCCGTTCGGAACGACAGCAACAGTCTGTTTTGTAATAGTTCCAGTTCTGCAAGTCTTTCACTGTATCTCTTTATCATTGCTGTTCCCTGGTTAATACAGATTAAACAAAAAAGCCCCAGCTAAGGGGCTTATGCTGTTCTGAACAGGTTAAGCATATCTGGATGCTTTTCAATGACCCGCAACAGTTTAAGACTGCTACCGGTGGGAGTTCTCTTTTGCTGTTCCCAGGCTTGCACCAGAGAAGGGGAGACACCCACTACCTGGGCAAACTCATTTTGTTTGAGCTTCGCTTTCGTGCGGATAGCTTTCACATCGGGCATCTCAAAGGTCGTAACACGAGCTGGGGCAACAAGACCCCGTTTGATGGCTACGGCTTCGTTGACACTCTCGATCAGGTCGTCAAAGAGTTCTTTTCTCATTTCTTCCCCCTTGCCTCCTGGGAGGCTTGCTCTATACCTTCTACGGCTTTCTTCAACTGGTTCTTTTCAGCATTGGTGAGATTGTCTTTCTCGTTCTTAGGATAAGCGATAAGAAGGAATACTTCGTTATCTGCTGTCAGATAGTAGTATATGACCCTGATACCACCACTCTTACCCATACCAGGCAAAGCCCAGCGAATCTTACGGCAACCGCCCGTACCTGATATGGTATCGCCAGCGGTAGGATCTTGCCTTAACACTTCCTGAAACTCCCGGAGTTCGTCGGGTGAAAGCAATCCATCGATTACTCTCTGAAAGACTTTGGTTTCAATGAAGTGTAGTAAATTCATTCCCTTAACTCTATCTCACTCGCACACTGTATGAGTCTATCTTAGTGGTACTGTGTAAGAGTTGCAAGCCATTTTTGATGATAAGTTAACCGTTCTTTTAAGTGGGTAAGCCGTATATCCAGAAACATAACTGGTACATATTGATATTAATTTATTTCCTGATAATGAATGAGTGATAACAATTAAAAAGGAGATAAATATGGTATTAAGAATCCGAGACAACAAAGAAAGAGTAAATTTATTCCTGGAATACTTTGATTGCACTTATGAAGTAAAACCACGAACCCCATTTAATCAGCCTGATGTGCTTACAATGAATTTTTACTATGCCTTAAAGCTTTTCTGTAAAAATTACAATGAAATCTATGATGCCCCTCATCACTGGAAAGATAAAATACCAGCTTTATTCACTGGATATAAAATGCTTTTTGAAAGTGAAGAGTTAAAAGTGTCTTTTATTTGTGGAACAATGGCAAAAAAGGCAAGAATAAGGGAAAAGTATCATGTATCTCATGCTGTTACTTTCCGTGTTCCTTATCACTGGAATGGTTCAAGAGAACCCGTAGGCATTGCCACCTATCACCTGGCGATTGATAAAACTTTAAACGACGAACAAATAGAACAAGAATTTTACAAACTACTCACTCTTTTTGAATACTCATTAAAGTATCATCAAGGGAAAGTTCCCGTCTTTAAAATAGATTTGAACAATCCAGAAGTGATAAGACCAAAATACGATAAAGAATAAACAAAGGAGGGTAAAACCTCCTTTAAATTTACATTCTTCTTTTGGGTTTACTTGCCCCGCTGCCGGGTGTGCCATTCTGGAAAACCTGTGATATCTTTTGCTGTTCATGTTCTGCTATTATTTGTTCGCATGATTCGCATATTGGGTAAAACTTTCTATTATTCAAATTTCTTACAGACATTTTATCAGTGGTTAGTGGTAGACCAGATTCTTTATAGAATTTAAATATTCTTGCCATTGTAAGTTTTGACGGAGGTTGAGGTATGTTTTTGATATTGTATTTTTGATCAAGCAACATGAAATCGAAAATATCAATAAAATTGCTTTCCTTCAAAAAAGCCTTGTTTCTTTCCATTGTGATATTTGCAGGATATCCATCCATGCCTACTGTGCTGTTTCCTGTATATATACTTTCCCAAACCTCAAGCCTTTTTGATAATTCCAAAATTGTTTTTGGTAATCCATTGGTTATTATTTCAGGTCTACCATTTCCCATGTTTCGTTTATGTGAATTTCTGTTCATCATAAGATAAAAACACTTTGCTTCGTCATCAGTCATTTGAAAATTGGATTTGCATATATCCATTAAATCTTGAAATTTTTCTTTTGTGTTTATTTCTGGATCGAAACTCATATTATATTCTCCGTTTTGTTGTTATAAATACATTGTACCTCTAAATGATAAAGATACAATGCAATATTAATTTAAAATGTGACCAATGGAATACTTAATCAGATAGAAGGTTTTCTCTTGGTAGCTATTTCAGGAGTGGGGTTTTCTTCTGGTGTTTCTTCCTTTTCCTGTTTTTTATTTATTCTGTCTTTAATAAATTCCGATACGGCAAGATCTGGATTATCTTTCAATTTATTCGATAACCATAATTCCACTTCGGCAATCATTTTACCCGCTGTTTTGTCTGCATTCTGGATAGCGGTTGTTATGCTGTCCGGGTTGTCTTTAAGAAGCTTCGCCCAGCCAAAATCGTAGGTGTCATGGTTCTTTTCGTATGACTCAAACTGTCTCTTGTCGTCCAGTTCCAGACCAAAATGATTAACGACTGCCTGGCTTGCCACATTCGCTACCAGTTCTTCCTCAGCTCGTGCTTTGTTGTCCTGGCTGTATGTGTTCAGGGTTTCCCTGTTTAAACGGCTGCTATGCCCCCAGGAGTGGGCTATCTCGTGTGCCAGGGTGGAGATCTCTTCTATGACATTCCTGAACAGGGAAGAAGGGGGAAGGTTGATAAACTCTGCTGACGGCACATAGTAAGATCCCGACGAACTGTTAAAGTCGGTTACCCTGGTGATCTTCACCGGTGAGGTCGCTTCCAGTGCTTCCAGAATGACTTTTGCCTCTTCATTGGTGGCTTTACTAAACCCCATACTCATGTTTCGTTGTAGCTTCGCTGATAGCTCTCCTTCCAGATCTGAAATGTTGAAGACGAAATCTATTGAAGCTGCTCTCCTGAACCTTTCTTCTATCTCTTCCTGTCCTGTCGCTTCGTCCAGCTTGGTTACTTCGTACTTCTTTCCGAATCTTTTTAATATCGCAAAAGACTTTGTTCCTTTCGGAACGATTAGACCCGAATTTTTAGCCTGATTAAAAGTCATGAAGAAGGGAAGTTTTTCTTTTTCGTCTGGATTCTTTAAAGCTCGTTCTCTCATTTGACCTAACAGCAAAACGGAGTTTTCAATATTATATTTAGCACCACTCACAGGGTTTATGTATTTGGTTGTAAAAACGGGGGATTGCCAGATAGGTTTATCGTCGGGTAATTGGTTAAGAGATTCTATAATTTCTGCTTTTCGTGTTTCCATGAATAAGTTCATTTTATCTTCTTTACTCATTCCGGGATCACTGGAATTTCTTTTCTTGTAAAATGCCATAAATACCTCCTTTTTATAATAATTATTAATGGCTATATATATAATAAAACAACCGGGTAAAATAACAATACCCGGAGAATTTTTAATATTCAAATTTAATTATTTATTTTTGGGTGTGGTAATGACTGTATTTTCCTGCAATTCCTGAATTGTGTTTATCCTTTCTGCACTGAAATAAATTGCATAGGCACTTAAAATAGTGGCAAACAAAACTAAAAGATACATTCCTATGTTGTGAGCATTATTAATAAAGAACTGGAAATCTGTATATCCTTCTCGTTTTGCTCGTTTGTAATAGCTTACTAACACTGGAAAATCATTGATAACATGCCTGATACCTTTCATAAAAATAGCAAATCCAATGATAGCCACAAAGATAAGCCTTAAATGAGTACCTTTTAATATATCGTCAAGGTTATGAAAGAAATTTATTGTATACTCCATATTGTTCTCCTGTGGGGGCTTTCACCCCCTGTTATTATATTAGGTCAAAGAATTTGTTTTTTAATGTAATAAAACTTTTATTGTTAACTTCTTCGTCGTCTGAAAAATCAATATGACTTAAAGTCCTGTAAGTTGGTTTTGAAGAATTAAATCTGTCTTCTGGTCTGAAATCTTTTGTTGTTTCAATTATTCTGTATGCTGAATCAGATAAGCCGCCGTTAAAATCTTCAATCACTAACATATATCTGTTAGTGGAAAATGCTTTTCTTTTTTCTCTTAATATTTCCATAAATCACCCCGTTTGTTATTTGTTAGTTAGTATTTTATTTCCTTATAATTTTAATATACAATATATTTTTAAATATACAACTGAATATACTTTTAAATATATAAATTTCGGATATATGGTTGACTATAAAATAAAAAAGCCCCAAAAAAGGGGCTTGATGAGAGAGATGTTTCCGTTAAACGGTGTACGGTGTTAGCATGTTTAATCTTGCTGCTTCGGTAGAAAGCACGACAACATAATTTGAAAAATTTTCATTTTTCTTAGATGAAGCATTACGAATACTGTTGAGTATGTTTTTACAGACAAAAAGCCTTTTGTCGATAACCATTCTTTCTCTGGTAAGTTCTTCAATAACTTTCGCATTGTTAGCTGTAATGAGTTCTTTAAGAACAGCACTTTTTCTTTGAGCCAGTTTTTCAGCTTTTCCAGAATAGATAGTCAGGATCTTCTCTTCAATGGTTTGATATTTTTCAGTATTCATAATACACCTCTCTCATAATATATACCGATATATATTACTATATACTAAATATACAGAAAATCAATTATATTACGGGTTTATACATAAAAAAAGAGAGCTATTTAAGCCCCCTTTATAACTTTATCTTTTGAATTTTCTTCTTGGTTTGTTTTCATCAGGTTTATTTTCTGGTTTAGGTGTTTCAGGTTCTTTTTGCTGTTTTATTTCAGGCTTTTTTTCGGGTTCAGCATTGCTGACTTTCGCTAATTCCTTCTCCTTTTTTTCGTCTTCCAGTTCTTTAAGAGATTTTTTTCCCAAAAAATTAATACCTAATTCATCAAGTTTAAATTTCTCGTGAACTTCTTTGTAAAACTGTCTTTGTTCTTCACTTAATGGCTTAACCCCTACACCGTTCTGAACAGCCTGTAAGTAAGCATTTTCAAGGAAGGAAGAATTTCCCTGGAAGGTAACCGTATTCCAGCCTTTTTCCTTAGCAACAAGAACGAGTCTTCTTGCACTGTCGATCTGATTTCTTGCCATGACTACAATAGAGTCAGTCCTTTCAAGCAACTGTGTATTGTCTTTGAAGTAAACAATTCTTTTTTGCCCATCAAGTGATCTACCAATACGACCTACATTATCAAAAAGCCTGTGATAATCTTCGTCGTCCAGGAAGCGGGTTTTAGAATTGAATGACTGCCCCTTGTTTGCATTGTGAAGTTCTTCCAGTTCAAGAATATCCTGTTCCGTAGTGTCCTTAACGGCAGGCTCTGGATCGTCGTTCGCCACGGTCATAGCTGCTACTGGTGCTTTATCAGTAAAACCGTTGTCCTTCGGCTCTACGGGGAACAGTTCTTCTTCTGTGGGTTCTGCACTGCTATGGACTGGTGCGGGTGTGGCGGGTTCGTCATTTGCCGGTGATACAACGGCAGCGGTTAAACTTTTATTGTCTTTCTGTTGAGCAAACACTTTCAGTTCGTCGGGGATTACTTCTTCTTCGTTTTCCAGGTCATCAAACTGTGGAACATAGCCGAGAGCATTATAGGTAGTGTTCTGTATGCTTTTAAGCTCTGCTATTTGTTCGTAAGTCTTGTCAATCGCTTCCTGGTTGTTTGTCTCTTCATATCCTTTCAGATCTCTCCTTAGCTTAATGACATTGTTAACAGCATCAGCATAAGTTTTTTCAAGCTGTTGGGTGTTGAAGTGTTCTGTGTTTTGTTCTTTTTCTGCATTTAAAGCTTCGTTAGTTCCGAATCCCATAGGCAACTCCTTAGTTATAGTTATGTTTTTAATTTAGATGATTTTTTTGCATAAACCCTCTACAATGTAGTATAGTATATTATAGCATGTTGGCAATAGCTGACGGCTAAAAAATGTTCATGGGTGATTCCATGAAATTTCTTTATAAACATCATGTTAGGGGGTTTTATGATTCCGTATTCTGTCTGGAACTTCAAGGGAGGTGTCGGGAAGAGCCACACTAGTCTAACTCTCTCCGGGTATCTGGCCAGTCAGGGTAAGCGTGTGGCACTGGTTGATTATGACCCACAAAACGGGGCTATGATCTGTTCAGACATTGCCAAAGCAAATGGAAGCCCTTTACCCTTTGTGGTTGTTAAAAGCCTGAGTGAAATAAACCGCGACGAGATAGATGCTGTTGTGTTCGATCACTCCCCAGGTGTTAACCCTGGCGGTCAGCTTGCCCCTATCGTTATCATTCCGACTATCCTCGATGCAGCAAGCCATTCAATCACTATCAAGAGTGTTCACGAACTGGACGGAACGGACAAGCTCTGTATCGTCATTCCTAATCGTGTAGAACTGCAAAACAAAGAGCATAAAGACCTGCTCGAAATGCAGTTTGAAAATGTCCCCTACATGAAGAAGCGAGTCTCTTACTCTCGTGCCTACGGCATGGGTGTAACTATCTATTCGGAAGGTACAGGCTTACCGAACCTGGGGATCACTCGCCAGGAGTTCGACGGTGTAGCTAAATACATTCATAAACGAATCGAAAAACACATTGCTGATATGAAAGCAAAAGAGAAGGCATAAAACTTATGAGCAAGAAAAAAAACTCATGGCTTGATGATATGCAGTCGTTTGAAAAGATTGCCGTTGAAACAGCTTTCAATGCCGGTGACTCTTACTGGTCGCACGAATATTTTGCACATAGTAATAATGCTGCTCATGTCGTCACTAATGTAAAAATAAGAGCAAAAGAAGACGAAACCCGTTTAACCAATATTCGTATTCCTGCACAACTGGAAGCTGTTCTTGCACAGATCGCCCCTGGTGTTCCTATTGCTACGGCTTTATTAGTGTTGGCAGATTTAAAAGCCAGCGAGCTTGTTAAGGAAAATAAAGCCGTGAAAATATCAAATAAAGGTGAGTGAACCTTATGTCAGGTAATTATAGGTTAAGTCGTCATTTCGTCGGAAATATAACAGGTGACACTTTTTATTTTTGAAAAGTAGAATATAGTAAATTAAAGTAGATAAAAAACTACTTTACTACTTAAAAAAATAAATAACTAAGGAGTTACAAATGGCAAAAGTTAATGCAAAAGGTTTAAAAACATATAACCATCAGGGTTTTTTAACTTCAAACTCAGGAGCAAACAGCAGTGATAGTCCTCTATACCCAACACAAGAAGATGCTTATTATATCGATGCCTGGTCAGGTATAGAGATTACAGATCCAAATCCTGCAAAACTTGTTAAAGATATAGAGGAAGGTGTATATGATAAAGTTCATTTCCCTACAAAAAGATTTCTTAACGATTTAAAAGTGAAAGATCTTGCAGGTGGTTTAAAGAAATTTAATAAGCTTCACGAGCTTGATGAACAACCGGAAGGTGAGCACTTTGTCTTTTATCTTGATGGTGTTCCCAAGCACCTACAATCAAAAACCAGGGAAATTATCATAAGAGAAATCTCTCACCCCGATTTTATATTCAGAAAAGAACAGAATAGTGGCAGAAAACCACAGATTATAGTCAATAAAGGTCTGCAAAGTGTGCTTGCCTGGGGGATTCACCGCAACCAGACAGATCATTTGGGAAATGTAATTCCAGACCATTTCCACCTCTTCCGTTCTGCTCATTGTATCACTGATAAGAATTATGGTGTTTCAACGAATGATAAAGGAGAGTTTATTCCATTTATAAATGCAGCAAATCCTAATAAAAGAATTGTCAATGCTGCTTTATTACTAAAAGATAACAAAGTAAGAACGATTGTTGAAAACCAGATAAATATGGCTTTGGCAGCGGCTGGGATAGAAGCAACGGTAACCCTTGGTTCTTTACAAGAGGAAATTGGTGCGACAGATGAAATTAAATCAGAAAAATTAAAAAAAGAAGCAGAAGAAAATAATAAGCCTCTTGCTGATGTAGCACAAGAACATATCAATGACGAATCTCTTGATGATGAAGAAATTTCCGACTCTTTAATGCAACATGGAAATCTTTCAGAACAATCCATAGAAAAACTTGAGTCTATAATTAATAAAACAGCATTTGACAGTAATGAACAAGTAAGAAGAAAACAGGCTCAGATAAAAGAGCTAATGGCTGAACTTGTCGAAAGAGAACAGGAATTACAAGCTATCAATAAAGGTATCCTTTATGAAGCTAAATACATTCATGCTAAAAATCTTTTAAATGAAACTTCAAGAAAGCTTGAATCAGTAAATAAAGAGCTTGAAGAGTCTAATAAACTGAATGACGAGTTCAATGAAAAAATCATTGAAAACACAAATACCATCTCTAACTTAAATGACGAATTAGCAAGAGAAAGAAAATATAACGAAGAACAGGAATTACAACTTAATCAGTTAGAAACAGAGCTTGAAACCGAAAGAAATATAAATGCGAAAAACTCAGCACTTATTACAACACTTACAGACAAAAATACTGTTTTAACCGCTAATCTGGAAGTTGAGCAAGAGAAGACAGCAGAACTGACAGCGGAAAATGCAGAACTCAAAGAGAAGCATAAAGTTGAGATCGCTACTCTCCGTAGTGAGTTCGCTCAGAAACTGGTTAAATACCGTAAAAACTTTGTGGCTCGTGTTAGAAACAAAGTGGCAACGGCTGTTGAACATGCAATTCAGGCATTTAAAGATAACCAATTGCCATCATTGCTTAAAGATGCAACAACCAAAGCAGTGAGTGAATATAAATTAAAAGAATTACCTGGCAAGCTTAAAAAGGTAAGAGAAGAAGAAGCTACAAAATCAGCAAAAGAAATTAAAGCATTAACCAACGATGTTAATACCTTAACGGCTGATAAAGATACATTGCAGAAAGATTTTGACGAATTGTTCAATGCCAGCAAAGAAAAAGCAACGGAAATGAATAATGAAATTGCTCGTCTTAAAGAAATTCTTAAAAGCAATGGAATAAACCCTGATGGTGATAACTCACCAAAAAAGCCTAAAAATGACAATAAGATATAAGGGGTGACTTATGAACATAAACAACAATAAGGACAGAATAAAAGAAATAGAGAGTCTTGGTGTAAGCGGGGAGGAAACTCCCCTTACTCCACCTGATGGTATTATAGGAGCGATTAACGAGTTAAGGGAAGAAGAGTGTTCTCTTCCCGATCCTTTGTTCGTCGGCAAGCTGGTTAACCCTCTCATTATGAAAGATAAGCCAGGTTATGCTAAAAAAATGAAGGAGAGAAAGCATATTACTTTTAAACCCAATGAAGACGGTTTAGATTTGCTTGAATGCTATTATAATGATTTTTATATAGAGCTTTACACTCGTGATTATAATGAACATTTACAGGCAATCCCTAAAAAAAATTTAGAAAAGCTTGCAAGAGTCGATAAGAAATTCCAAACCTATCTTGAAGAAACTGAATACACATTTTACGAAAACATTTCCGAGTTGTTTGATTTATTCGGTGATACGATTTATGAATGGGGAATGGCTACACCTTCAGTAGATAGCAGTGTTATATTCACAAAAGCAGTTTTAACAGAAGCCGTATTAAGAAATATGCCTGTCTATCCTGATTTAATGAATGAACAGCAAGGAAGAATTTTAAGAAGATTATTTATCGACATTAAGCATGAATACAAAATGGTTTACCATCCAGAGATGACAAAAGAAGTAAGAACGACACACTATATTTGTGGTAAAAATTATTATGAGTCTATGAGTAAAAATAAAAGTTATTTATTATCATCAGGTTATTGACACTTTAACGAAAATAGAAGATAGTTTATAATATAGATTTGAATATATAACTGAATATATAAAAAGAAAATAAACGGGGTGCTTATGACAACAAATGAAAAAGATGCATACCTTTTAACAGGTGTGGAGATAAAAATGTACGATCCTGATGCTGTATCGGAAGAAACTGAACAGGAACAGGAAGAAGAACAGCTTCAAATCGAAGAAAACAATCTTGATAACGAATCTGAAAATGAAGAAGAGTATCAGGAAGACGATGAATACACGGAAGAAGAAGACGAGCAGAACGACGAATACCAGGCTTCAACAGTAATTGGAGAAGCACAGGAAGCTGGTTCAGAAGATCCATCTAACAAACTGGACGGACTACCTTCCCCTATCCGCAGAAAGAAAAAAGAAAAAGAAATCACTCTCTATGAAAGTTTTGTAGGGAAAATTACTACACATGGTATGTATCATACCTCCAGAAAATCAGTAAAAGGAAAAGTAGTTGTTAAAGATATTCTTGTTCATAACTTCCCGATTTTACCAGTAGAAGTTATTAAAGCCCTTGATGGCACAATTGACGAATCAGTAACTTATATTAAATTGGTTTTCAAGAGCATCGACGGCGAATTTAAAGAAGTTATTATCCCTTCTGGTGCTGCTAACGATTTTAAAGAAGTGAAGAAAGCGGGTTTTCTTGCCCCTTCCCCATTAAATCATTCAAAAGTTCTTGCTCTTATTAATGATGTTATTTCTAATGGCTCGTTAAATAAAAAGACAGGCTATTCCCAGTGTGGCTGGACAAGTGATTTAATGCACCATATCAGACCCGACAATGATTTGTATGTGGGTAAAAAAGTAAAAGTTACAGAAGTTAAAGGAAGTGCTGATTTATATTTCCCAATGCTTTCTGAATTTGTTTTAAATTGTCCTCAGATGGCTTTTGGTCTTGCATTCGCAGCGGCTGGATATATGCGAGGGTATATTACCGTAACAACTTTAACCCCGTTCTATATCCTTTACGGTAAAGCTCATATGGGTAAATCTAAAACATGTCAGCTTATCGCAAGCTTGCAGGGCAACCCGATAAAAGGGAAGGGTAATAATATTGACTGGAATACTACTATGATTGGATTCCATAAATTTCTTGCAAATAATAATCATGGTGTTTTAGTTGTTGACGAATTAGATAACCTGTTTCTAAAAAATAACATTGCTCATGCTGCAACAATGATTATGGATATAACAAACGGTGGTGGTCGAGCTTATTCAGACCAGTACAGAAACACTTATCAGGGAGAAAGCTGGAACAACTCTGTTATTGCTTCAACTAATCTACGTATTGAAGATGTGGCAGGTGGAACAATGAAAGAACAAGCTTTGTTCACTCGTTTAATGCAAATCGATGTCGAAGATTCGGTTCTTCATAACTACACTGGCGGTCAATACAGGCTCGAAGAACTCACTCAGATCATGAATGAAAACTACGGGCATTTCTACCCAAAAGCGATTGAACAAATCAAAGCAAAGGGCAAGGAATATAAAGCAAGACTTAAAGAACTTTTTAATGAATTAACATCTGATATTAAGCTGGTTGACTTGCAAAACGAACCTCGCTCACTCGAAATGCTGGCTCTCGCTCAGGTTGGTGCTGAACTGGTCGGTGATGTATTAGGTGAAAAAGAAGGTGCAGCTTGTCAGGCAGCCGTTGACATTATCATTGAACGATTCAAGAGATCGGAAGACGAACTCATATCCAAAAAGCAAAATGAAGATGCTAACACTTATGAAATGCTAAAAAGTTTCATAACAGATAATGCTCAAAGATTCCGTTGGGAAAATTATGCTTATTGCCAGGGTAATCGCTTAGATATGAAAAAGTCTCAGATAGATCAGGCGATTGAATTTTCCAGTAATGCGACAAAAGCAAGTACCGGTGCATTAGGTGTTGTTGTGCAGGAAACGGTTATGGATCATGCCCTGGATTACAACGGGTATGTGTTACTTAATCCGAGTGCATTTGATAGCCTTGCTCGTTATGGGATTTCAAAAGATAAGATGATTTCAGCAGCCAAAAATCTTGGAATGTTGAGAGAGCAGGGCGGTAAGAACACTAAAAAACTTAGTGACAAGTATAAAGCAATGCTATCTGGTGTTAGTCGTGCTTACCAAATTGAGCTTAAAGATATAAGCGATATCCTGGAATTTGAAGTACCAGAAGTTGCACCAGAAGAAAATCTGAAGGAAATCACCCCGGTGAAAGAGCCAGATTTCACGACAGAGCACCTTCCAGAGAACGAGAACGGGCAACTCCCACCTGAAATTGAACAACAGTTAGACAAAATCATGGAGGACTATGACAGATTCGGCTTTACCGACTGGGATAACATAGGAGCTTCCATTCAAAATAAAACCAACAAAGGAGAGTGATTATGAAAGACAGATACACCCTTAACCAGGGCAGAAATGCCCTTATAGACAGTGAAGCAGATCAGCCAGTCAGGATTTTTTTCACCAACAATGTTTATGTGTGCAAGACTCCAACAGGCATGTTTAAGGAGCGAAGCCCAGAACAACTGGCAAGGCTGCTTAACCGAACGGCTAACCAGCAAAAGGTATCGGCGGGTTTTAAGTTAGGAAGACCCAGAACGGCAGAGGAACTATCGAAGCTGTTAGAGAAGAACCAGAAATAACAAAGCCCCTAAAAAGGGGCTTTTTAACGGCTTATAGGAGAGTGTTTTTAAGGGTAATAAGAACCGAAATACCCGACAGAAAACCCGATTGACACCGCTAATGAAGCCAGACAAGCAACAACCAAAGCAATGAAGCCAGCACGATAAGCAAGGTTGGCAACAACATACTGAATAGAAACTTTTCCAGAAGTCAGAATATTACTAAGTTCTAAACGGGTATAATGCTTAGTAAGCCATACACATAAAAACAATACACCCCATGCCATTAAGATAGTTGATAAATCGTGTGAAGTAGTCATTTTATTTCTCCTATAAACCGTTTGTTCATTATTAATTTAGCGTACTCTTTTTTGTATCTCAAGTTTTTTTTCGATGTTTTTCATCATCTTACATAATGTCATTGAAGCTGTTAGGTTTTTTGTTTGGTAAAGATTTAGTTTCTTCTATTGCTAACACATCAATGGGTTCTTCATTCCATTCTTCTTTCCATACCGTATTGTAGGAAAAATCAGGAAGCCATTCCCCTGGGGTTCTGAAAAAACCATGAGTGTAAGTTGTTTGATACTTTACTCCATATGCCATTAGACTAAATCTGAATGTCAGAGTTGACATTATCAAGCCAAAGATCACAGCAGAATACAACTGGAATATATCTTCTGCCAAGAATCCGAAAACAACCGTAGCAATCAATACAGAATATGAAACATAGCAAAGGATACAAAACTCTATATATCTTCTTCTTAGTTTTTTTTCATTATAATGATATTGTCTTAGTTTTTGTGAGAATTTAGTTTTCATAATTATTACCCCTCTTGATGACATTCAAATAAAAATACATTTCCACTTTTTTCTTTCAAATCTATGGCATAATCAATTAAAGCAGGTATTAAATTTGTTTTAAATAAATTAGGAAGCAGATTCTGAATTTCTTCAAGAGTTTTTTCTGGAACAAATAATTGCATTTTTCTTTTTTCAATCTTTGGTATCATTTGTTTAATGCTATATGCTTTTCTTGATATTATACTTAATGCCTTATTTCTTTCTTCTTGATCCATTGATTTTAGTTCTTCTATAACTTCTACCAGTAAAGCCACATAAAGCACAGAAAAACCATATCTATTTACACCTACGGATACCGATAGTAATTTATCAGTTAATGAAAGGGGGTTCTCTATTAAAACACCTTTTTCATTTGTATATATGTTGTGTGGTAGTTTATTTATTAAAACAACATCATCACCGAACCTTTGAAGTATGTCGCTTTCATTTAATTCTACCGCTTTTATTTTATTTATCATATTTCACTCTCCATCTATTGACTATATTATTATTTTCTTTTATATATTTAATTATATATTATTTAATATATTTAAAACTAAACATATGTCAATAGCCTTAAATTAAAAATGAGGAAATAGATATAAGAAAAACAAAATAAAATATGGAGAGTTCTTATGAGTACAAAAAATATAACGAGGTATTTAGGAAGTATATTCTTACTTCTTTCACTAACAACACAAAATGCTTATGCAGAAGGATTTGATCTCTTTAAACCAAATGATGATAACTGGTTAATAAAGAATATATTCATTCCTTTGTTTTATCCCGATACTTCCCCTTTTTCCCCCATATCTGGTGTCTTCCTTGCGGGTATACTTGCTTTTGGTGGTGTTCTTGCAGGTTATACCATGCTTGCCGGCACACTCAACACAGCTCACGATGGTGAAATGTTAGGTAAGAAGTGGTCTTCTTTATGGTTGCCAGTGAGAACGACACTTGGTGTCTCTATGATCATGCCTATCAAAGGCGGGTTCTGTGCCATACAAATTATCGTGGTATGGCTTGCAGTGCAGGGGGTAGGGCTTGCAGATCAGACCTGGAATGCTTTTGTCGAAAATCCATTAAAAGGTTCTGTTTTGCCTCAACCTGTTATAGACAGACAGATCAGCACACTTTACCAAAGTGCTGTAAGTGGATATGCTTGTATAGCAGCCATTAAGAAAGACCAGGCAGATAACGAAGCTGACGGTAAAAGTGCTGGTATTATTGATAAATTATTAAACATAACAAAAGAAGAATGGAATCCAGGAGTTACAACCTCAACAACCAGCGGCACTAACAATGGTAAAAAACTTGTTATCGAGTTTGGTAATAAAAATAGAGAGGCTTCAAGAAATGCCTGTGGTTCTATAATTTATGATATGTATGCTACTTCCGATAAAGTTATAGCAAATGCACCCCAGGCAGCACTTGACCTTGTTGATCTTAACAAAATTCAAAGAAGCTTGATTCCTGTTCATGTAACAGCATTAAGTGCTTTATTAGCAAGAGCAAGCGATGTAGGAAACAGAATTGCTAATGATGATGATTCTATAACCGCTGATTACATAGCTAACGATATGAAAGTTGCAGGTGAAGCCTATAAAGTCGCTATTGCTCTTGCAGCTAATACGGCTTACCAGGATTCAATTTCAAAAGATACTGTTGAATCATTGAAAAAAGACGGGTTCGTATCAGCAGGAGCATGGTTTATCAGAATCGCAATGGCTCAAAGTGCTGTTAACAATGTAGTAAATAATGTTCCTATTGGTACAGGTGTTACAGGTAGTATGTTGGAAGAATCAACAAGCTGGTTTGGTGGTTCTGATAAAACAGATTATCCTTCTGTTGATAAAATCAAGAAAAAGGTAAAAACATACTTTGCAAAAGCAAATATGTTGAATAATAACAGTGCAAGTGGTGCCGGTGCAGGAACAGAAGGTGATCAAAGTCTTTTAGATAAATTAATGGCTGTTTTCTCTCCTTCTGAGCTTGCTGCTCTTTTCACTGCACAGGCATTTACTGCAAATCCAGTTGTAGCAATTATCAACATTGGATTATCTTTAATTAATTTTGCTCTTGTAACATATGGAGTCATGACAACTGTTGTTTTAGGTATTGGTACCGCTGCTAATGTTATACCTGGTGGGGTTATTTCAGCTACGACATTGGTTACACCATTGGTTACAGGACTATTATTTGCACTGTTCTGGGCAGGAATCAGAATGGCTTATGTTATTGCATGGAAACCTTTCATAGTCTGGTTCGGTGCGATTATAGGTTGGTTGGTGTTAGTAGTCGAATCTATGTTTGCAGCACCTCTATGGATGGTTGCTCACCTTGCACCAGATCAAGACGGTGTAGTAGGTAAAATGGGGCAAGGATACATGTTGATACTGTCTCTTATCCTCCGTCCTGTTCTTATGGTTATCGGGTTTGTAGTAGCTCTATCACTCATGACACCATGCCTAATGTTAATAAATGCTTTCATTGCTTTCACTGGCGATACGATAGGAGTCGGTGCAGCCGCTTTCATAGGTAAAATCGTTATGATTACGATCTATCTAAAAGTTGTGGAAGAAACTATGAACAAGCTCTTTGGTTTAATCCACTCTATACCAGACAGCATCCTACAATGGATTGGTGGCGGTTTATCTCGCTCAATGGGTGATTATGCGAATGGTATCGAAGGTGGTTCTTCTCATACGACTGAAAAAATCGGTGGCGGTAGTAAACAAGCCGTTATGACTATGAGTAGTGTTTCTACAAGAGGAGCACAAAGGGCTCAGGAGCTTAGAGAACGAAACGAAGAAAATACCATGAATGCAGCAAACGGGCATGATGGCGGGGGTTCTGGTAGCGGTAATAATGATTCTTCTAATAAGCCAAAAACAAAAGGTTAAATAAAATAAAGCCCCTGAATTTAGGGGCTTTTTGTTTCAATATAGAAACTAATTAATCAACAATATTTACGGAGTTACTTATGGTAACGACTTTAATATATTCTATTTATTTTCAAATATCAAATATTTTTAAATTTATTTTACCCCAGCTTATTGACAATTTCACTGGGGCATTTATAAGTATATAAGAGGGTAAATATAATTATAAAGAAAGGAGTTAATTATGAAACTATTCGCCTTATTTAATATAACACATCCTGTTTTAACTGTTCCAATTACAATTATCATGGGGTTAATATTTCTCACCGTTCTTTTTAATGTGTTCAAAAACCAGTTCCTTACCAAATACAAAAGACTCGATGAGTCTGGATTCTGGAAAAACATATTCCATTTATTGAAATGGCTTAAAGGGAAGATAAATTATCTTGTTGGGGTTTATTTTTTCAGTATGACATTACTGTTTTCAATAATGGTGTTTGTATTCAGAGATAAAACATTCACGTTAGATATAACCTCATATATTCTATGTGCCTTTATCAGTGTTGGTTTAAGTGTTTTGTTTTATACATACAGAGATATAAATTTCGACATTAAAACTTACAAGCAAGTAAGACAAGAGCAGAAAGAAAAGAGAAGGAGAAAAGTATGATCTTAAAAGAAAGAGATTTAGTGGGTTTTAAACTCATTCTCAATCAGAACAGAATATCATCAAGCCTTGTCAACTATAAGCTTTGCATTGTGGAAGCCGATAAGGAGATAAAAAGAATCGTATCAAGTAATACTTTTATATATGAAGAGGTGACTTGTAAACAGTATCGCAATAAAAAGACGGGTGAGTACAAGTTAAGTGTAGATGCACAGGAAAATCTGGACAGAATGTTATCTGTATTTAATAACACCAGAGAAATTTGCAAAATAATGATTCAGTATTTTATAAGTCAGACAAACAGAACTGATAGCATAAAAGAAGAATTAAAATCCGTTTCGATTGAAATCACTGATAAGGTTTTTAATAAGGTTAAAGCTGACGACCAGACTTTAATACTTATCACTCACCATGAAGTTATGAAGCAGTTAATCAAAATGGATTGGTGGAAAGATAATGAAGCTAAAAGAATGGAAATTCTTAAAGAAATAGAAATGAGAAAAGAACAGTTAGGGGGTGTTTATGGCGAAATTTAATCTCATTGGTAAAAATCCCGAACAAGCGAAAAAATATCTTACTTTCTGGACAATCGTTAATGCAGGGGAAGAAGAAAGATATCAGGAAGCTATGCAGTTATCTCTTGAACCAGGATTCACTATAAACAAGACAAAAACCAATGGCATGTTTTTCATGGAAGACATGATGATTTCTTGCCGTAAAGAGTTCTTCTCTCTGTTCATGGACACACACCGTCAAACGGTCAAATACCACTTATCCCGCAGATCTTACACTATCCCGGAACTGGTCATTGCAAGATACATGGGTAGTTATACCAGGCTTGCAAGTGATGAAGAAAGGATAGACCACTTAACAGCAAACATTGTCTGTTTTCTCGATGCCATGTTGGCCACCGGCACACATAAGCGATTACAGCACCTGGACAGCTACGAGAAGCTTATAGCGAAGGTGGAAGAGTATTACATGGGGGTTATAGCCGATTTGCCGTCTGTAAGGCTCTATGAGGCTCTCAAAGCGAAAGCGGCAGGTAATGAGCAAGCGGAGCTGAAGGAAGTCATAGCAGCGACGACAGGAACGACGAAGAAGAGAAGACTGTAAACGGGGGAAAGGGTATGGACGATATGATAATCAGGTCTGTTAAATCAGCTTTGAAGCACAGCAAAAGAAAGGGAACGACAGCTATGGACTTCCTGTTAACCGATAGCCACACACAGTTGAAGCTGGACGACAGATACGGGGGGATAGCTGATACAGGGCATATGTTCGCTATCCTGGTGGAAGATCACTACAAGAAGAAGTTTAAGGACATAACAAGAAAGGGGAATGTAGTAACCATTAAGGTAGCAAGAGACATACTGGTAGGGTTCAGATTCAGCTACTCGCCAGGCTCTCTATCCGTTTACTACAAAATCAGGGTTAAAGGAAAAAATTATAAGGAGGGAATAAAGGTAATTGATGGGTTTAACAGAACATCAGAAAGCATAATAAACAACATCATTAACAAAGCAAGACAGCAAATCGTTTCAATAAAATTTATTGCTGGCATGACTGTTTTAGCCATATCTGGTGTGGGAATGTTTTATGCAATATTTAATTTAAATACACTAATCACATAATTATAAAAAAGGCGGTGACTTATGATAATAAAAGCGGAAGAAATGGAAAAGGTAATGTATGGCGACAGAGTGAAAGAATTTATTCCAGAAAAGAAAAAACCTAAATTACTCGCAGACATTTATCATGCTGAAAATCTTTTTAGAAGAAACAGTATAGACAAAAATAGACACATCAAATAAAATAGAATTAGCAGTCAATAAAAGATAAGGAGTTGATTATGATAATAAGAGATTTAGAAGGTAATAATTTATACAGAAACAGAAACGATTTCGAACCAGACAGAATCATTGATGCCATAGTAAAAGCAGGTGGCATAGAAAATATTGACCTGACTTTTCATGCCAGTGATTTCTATGATGACGAAGCTATTAAAGCAATAAGGTTTTTGAAAAATATCAACTACGACATTAACAAGCTTCCGATAGACCAATACGAAGAAGTTGTAGCTATTGAACTTATCAAGCAAGGCTATGATATGTACAAAACAGGTAGGCATAATATCCCGGTCATTACAGAATGTGGTTATGGGGTTTTAAAAGAGTGTATTAAACAAGGTTTAGATCTGAATAAATTCAATGTTGACAATCATTTTAGATCTGAAATTGACTATGATGAAAGAGGTAATAGTAGAAAGGTTCATTATTCTGATATATCTAATTTTATAAGATATAAAGAGAGCATAGACTACGACAAATTTAGCTTGCTTGCTGACAATGGATTGTTAAACGAAAAAACATTAAAAGACTTAGAGGGAGACTTTGGACCGCTTTATTATAAATATCAATCAGCCATGAATAAAGAAACCTTTAAAAAAGTTCTTAATGCTTACGATAAAATAGAGTTAAATATTGATAAGATTCAAGAAATTCATGACATGGATCTGTGTTATTTTAATGGTTCTGGTAATTTTAAAATTCAATTAATTGATAGGTTTTTAGAAACGAGTGCAAACAAAGATTCTGCTATTAATGAAATATATCAGTCATTGGAGAAAAGAGGTGAAAATATAAACAGTAAGGATAACTTACCATTTATAAACATGATTAAAAAACACACTAAACAAGAACAGAACGAGATTCAGGCTGCTTTCACACAAACCGCACCCAAACCCAGCACCAGAAGAAGAATGTAGGAGGACTTATGATTATAACTATAAATGATAATGAGTATAACAAGCTATATGAGGCTGGAAATTTAGATAGAGAAGCTATTATAGATACGATAGTTAAAGCAGGTGGTGCCGAAAAAGTTAAAATTAAAGTTGATTATCGCCAAGACAATCCTTGTGATATAACCATAAATAATGAAGATATAGAGACATTAAACACATTAACCTTTTTAAAAGAAATTTATCAAGATATAAACAATGTGATTATTGGACATACACCGAGCGACACAATCTGTATAGCTCTTATGAAATGGGGCTATGATATGAAACAGCTTGATGATTTTGGTATACCCCATATTGCTAACTTCGGTAAGGAAGCACTATCAGAAGTGATAAAGAACGGATTAGATATGAGTCAATTTACAAGAGATGATCATTTTGATTTTAATCATAACCATAGATTCTCTCGTTTTATAAATACAAGTGAAAAACTTGAAGTCTTTCTTCAGTCTGGATTAATAACACCTGACACCATAAAAGACTATGAATGTTTTGAACATCACAAGCTCTACAATCATAGCTATTTAGATCTATCTGATAAGGGATTCGAACTGCTTTTTAAATGCTATGACTCCATATCATTAAACACCGAAATGATGAGTTCATATAGTATACATTCAGGTGAAACCACAACTAACCCAGCAGTGTTTAAGTTAATTGGCAATGAAAGACATTTAGATCATTTGTTCAAACGATACATAGAAGTGAGTTCAGATAAAATTGAAGCTATTAACTTCATAAAAGATCTGTTCCAGAAATCAGAATCTCACGATTTGAACAGTGGGAACTATCCTAATACAGTTACGACAATAGAAGATAATGAAATACAGAATGTATTCAAACAATCACAACCAAAAACTATTACCAGAAGACGAATATAGGAGGAACTATGATAATAAAAAACTCAGAAGGTCAAGAGATATACAATAAAAGAAGTAATGGTAATTTAGATACTGACAGTATCATAAATGCCATAGTAAAAGCCGGGGGAGTAGATAAAATCCATGTCAAACTTTTTGATAATGGCTTCACTATGAATGAGTTTATTAACTCTGTCAGGTTTCTAAAATCAATCAATTTTGATATTAACCAACTACCAATTGAACAGTATAAGGAGTACGGAGGCATTGAACTAATCAAACAAGGATATGATATGTATAAACTTGGAGAAGACAATATCCCAGTTATTACCGAATGTGGTTATGGGGTTTTAAAAGAGTGTGTTAAAAAAGGTCTTGATTTAAATAAATTCAGCAAAAGCAACCATTTTTTAGAATTTATCGAATGTGACGATAATGGCGAATATTTAAAGAAAAACTATCGTATATCTAATTTTATAAGAGACAAAGAAAACCCTAAGTTTATAGATATCAATAAACTCGATTTACTGATAGATAATGGATTGCTTAATAATAACACCTTGTCTGATTTAGAGGGGGAGATTGAGCGACTATATTATAACTGTGAATTACTTATGCTTTGCCCTGATGATACATTTAAAAAACTTGTTGATGCCTATGAAGTAATAGAATTAAATGAAAAAGGACTTTTCGAAATAGATTCAATAGATACTACCGGAGAGTTGAAGGCTCACTTACTGAAAAGATATTTAGATACAAGTAAGAATAAAGATGTTGCCATTAGTAATATCTATCGAATCTTTGAAAACAGTGGAGGTGAATGTTTACATGAAAAAACAAACAAACCAACTATTGAAATGATAAATAAGTATATCAAACAGGAAAAAGAAGAACTTCATTCGATACTATCTCAATCCTCAACACCTAAACCCAGCACCAGAAGAAGAATGTAATGAACATACTCATATAAAAGACAGCTTAACCCGTTGTCTTTTTTTGACCCAGCTTATTGACAATTTCACTGTAACCATTAGATGTATATAAAATAACTATAACTGGGGTAATTACTATGGAAAACATTTTATCAAAAAAACAAAAAAAGCATTTGAAGAAAACCTATCTTAATACAGAAAAGAAAATCAGGAACAGGATAGCGAGCAACAGGAAAGCATTTTACTGTGGTATCGCCGTTCTTGCCGTTCTGACGGCATACAGCTTGTTTAAACCGAAGGAACAGCAAACAGTGATCCCACAGGTTAACCAGGATTATGAAAACTGTATGTCCTGGAACAGGAGCAACAGCATAAACAGGAAGCAATACCTTTCACCGGTACAGATTAACGGGGTTGTGGTGGATTCAGCCGTCAATGATTTCTGTGCAACAGATAAGAACAGGAACAGAGTAAGCTCAGAACAAAACGGACTGTGGTTAATGAACTTTGAAAACTGTATGCAGCAATTACAGCCAGATCGCATGTTTATAGAGACAATGGATTTTACTGTATTCGATAAAAAATATACTGGTGTAAAAAAAGAAACAGTTAACCAGTGTGTAAGGTATGCAGCAACCAACAACAAATATGATATTTATGATAATTATCTGTATGCCGTTTACATGGCTGGAACTTTTATCAAAAGCAATAGTGTTGATGATGTTGTATTTTCCATTAAAACTAACTTCTATAAACAGATATAGTTCCACCATTTATCTATTTTAGTTAACCACTGATACTTTTAATTATTTTATTTTGCCCCAGCTTATTGACAATTTCACTGGGGCTTTTATAAGTATATAAAAGGGTAGAAAACAAATATAAATAACGGGGTGAATTATGAAAAAGAACAAATATATATTATCGGTATGCAGTAAAGAAAGAATGGTTAAGGAATCAATTTTAAAAGAAGGATTGCCTGATATTAATAGTTTATTTAGCTTTGGTCTTTCAGCTACAACTATGTCTATTGATTTAGAAGATTCATGCTGGTTAACCACTTACGATGACAGTGAAGAAAGAAAATTTCTTTTGAATGAATTTGGTTTCAAAGGTAAGTTGAATCTTTTATCGGTTGAAGAACAGAATAAACTTCTTCTTAAAATCATATCCAATGATAGAACAAATTCATTACCAACAATAAATAAAAAAAGACTTTAAGGGGTGAATTATGAATTTTAAAAAAATAACAGCATACATAATGATGGTACTTTTTATTGTATTAGTGTTAGTGCCAATAAATATAGAAAATACAGAAATCGCTGCTCATATTGGAATTATAAAGATCACTTTAATAGGCGGTGTGTTGGTTGAGTTGTTCTTTGTAGGGATTATAGCGGGTAAAAAGGAAAGTATCATTGCAGCAATAATGTTTGTGATTTTATCTTTGCCATTTGGTCATGTATTAAGTAATGACTCTTCGATAGAGAAACTAACTATTTCAATGTGCGAAAACGAAAAACAAGCAGGAATTGAAAAAAAACCATATGAGTGCGAGGAAATAGCCAAACCATCATCCAGCTTTGAAAGCTTTTTCTTTACTTTCGGTTTAATTGTAATGAGTTTATTATTAATAAATCAATATATTTTATCAACACGAAAAGTAAATATATTATTGAGATTTTTTGATGAAGAAGAACATTCAACAACCGAAGAAGAGCAAATAAAGACAAAAGGAAGAGTTGCCAGCTTAGTAGAAAAAGCAAATACATTATGTGAAAGTCCTGCTGTAAGGGTAACAGTTTTTATTGTCGGTTCAATCTTGGTTTTATTAATAGCATTTATGCTTATGTACCATGCATCTGTTAAAGAAGGTGATAATTTAAACATAAAGACAAAAGAAATAATAACAACAAAAATCTAAAAATAAGAAAGGAGTTAACTTATGGGATATATAGTTTTAAAAGGCTTATTTGAACCTGATAGTGTTGCACACTTTGCTGGCAGCTTATTTATAATTATTTTAATTGGTATGATAATTTATAGGGTGGTTTATGATTTAATCCATGATTATAAAAAGCATTGCAAGAGTGTAATTAATAAACTTCGCATATCCAGCATTGATAGCTTGCAAGTTGTAATGTTATTTTCATTGGTGTTTGCGGTTTTTGTATTTGCATTCTTAATACTAACACATCCTTTTATTGGCTTTACTATTTTGATAATCAACTGGATTATATTTGGTTCACTGGAATCATTTGAAGAATTAAATAAAAACAAAGAAAGGAAAATAAAATGATAAATAAAAAAGAAAGAGAAATTGAATTAGAAGAAATTGAATTAGAAGAAATTGAATTAGAAGAATGGGATGAGGACGAAACATATATTGATTCTATAACTCTGACAGAGGAAGAAGATAATAAAAAGCCAGACAGCACTATCAGAATCTTATTCTTCCTTATCTATTATGGACTATACAGATTTGCTGGTATGTGTTTAAACGGGTTCGTCAGGACATTGGCTTATATCTATGGACTAAATATCAGTATAAGAAGAAGAGTTGAAGAATATACAGACAGTGTTTCTTATAGTTCGGCAAAGAGCACCAGTAACCTTAATAAAATAGAACAGGCATTCAAAAGGCAGACTCAAAGAGATTTGGAAAAATGTATATGTAAATTACCACCAGGTTATAAAAAGAAAGGTCTGGAATTTATCAGTAATTACAAGGATATTCAGGACAATGAGATTTATTTTAAATTAGCCATGTCTGAATTAAATTACAAAGCCAATTACCAGACAATACATCCTTTTAATTTCACCAATATTGTCTCTGGTAGATTAAAGACAGTATATTTTTGTTATGATTTAGAAAATATGAGAAAAGACTTAGCAATTAAAGCTGCAAAAAAATATGGGTATACATACATAGAATACATGGTGTACGACTATTTATACAAAGAAAATATGAAAGTGATAATTTATTCATTTTTATTTACGGATGAAAAAAGTGGGTACGAATTAAGTTTAGATATATGGGATTACTTTGTTGATCGAGTTGAGGACGATGAATATATTTACCAATACACAGTGTATCGAACAGAGATTAACGGTTTGGATATTCATAGTTTGGTTAAATCAAAATATGAAATGCACGAAATAAATAAAGACAGTTTAAATATCAGATTAGTATTCGAAGAAAATAATAATGAGCCTCCAGTAAAAAAGAAAAGACTTTAAATGTGGAAAAATAGTGAACTCTTACCCCAGCTTATTGACGATTTCGCTGGGGTATTTATATTTATATTACAGGGTAGATAATATAAATGGGGTGACTTATGAACAAGACAGAGCTAACACAGAGACTATATGAAGCTGATTTAATAAATACCTATGCCATTACTGGAAGCCAGGAGAGCTATCTCTTTATGACGAACCAGAACGGGGAAGGTTACTACTGGATAAACCATAATGGCGAGACACTTAACTTTATAAAAGAAGATCTGGACAGGATTTACAGCGAAGCAAAAGAGTATGGGTTATCGGATAAAAAATTCCATGTGGTTTCTAATTGCATGGTTTATGAAAAGCATTGCAGCACAATAATGATAAATTTCTAATTATGGATAAAAGGTGGAGAATTGCCCCAGCTTATTGACAGTTTCACTGTATCCATTAAATTGAAATAGTAGTATTAAAACAATAAATAATTATAACTAAGGAGTTAATTATGGGAAGAAATATTGAAAGTAAATCATTTGCAAGCATATGGAAAGAAGTAAAAAGCTATACTTGCACAGTAAATGAAATGGAAACATTTGAAATGCTATTATTGGTAATGGCTGGCAGAGGTTTTAAATTCTCTAAGCAGGAATTTATTATTCTATCGACAAGAGGGCAAATGAGAAGCCAGAAGATAGAAAGAAATAGCCAAAATAAAAGATTCTTCTACAATTCCGTTGAAGAAAAAATGAAATCAGTTTTCCATAATTTAAAAGATATTCATAACAAGTCAGAAAACTTAAACGAATTTCGCCTATATAGTGGAAGAGACACGATAAGAAGCCGACTACACGAAAGACTTAGCTTTAAAAATGCCTGGGATGACTTAGTAAATTTCAATTTCACTCTTGATGAAATTGATGCCTATGAGTGTTTCATTTTTTTAATCAGGGATGTAATCAAAGACATTAAAATTACAGATGCAGGTATAGCCTTTTTAAATTCTGAAATAATAAGGTCACTCCAAAAGAAAAAAATAATGAGAGAATATCATTCGATACCGTTTTCATTAGATTCCGTTAAAGAAGAACTAAATACAGCATATGAAATAATAACAAGGAAAGTTAAATATGACAAACTTTAAACGATATACTCTCTTTAAGGGAATGGTAATTATTGATAAAGTAGCAACAGGGAAAACGAATTTTCTAAATCGTATTGTTAAAGACCATCCAGACTCAATTTTAAACTTAGACAGTGATTTTTATTTCGCTGGTAAATCTTCCTACTTGTCAGCAATCAATGAAGCAGAAGAGAAAGGAAAGTTTATTATTATGTCTGGTAGCTATATTGGTGATACAGAAAAGAGTGAACTTATTAATAAAGGCTATCTGGTGTTCCATTCAATAGCTCAGGCGATGTTTTACTATTCAGAACATTTAAGCCCTGAATCAATCGCAAGGAAAGAACAGCAAGCCATTAAACAAATAATGACGGGTGAAAGAATCACCCGTAAAAGAAACAGACTATAAGGGGTACAAATATGAGCAATATTACTTTAAACACACCATATTCAGGAATGATAATTTTAGGTAAGCGTGGTTCAGGGAAAACTACATTTTTGAACCAGATAACAGGCGAACACCCTGATCTATTTTTTAATATGGACGACAGATATAATCATTACACTAACACAGTAATAGAAATGGCAAAGTCAAATAATCAATTTCTATTAGCTTCTGGTACTATATTAAGCGGAGAAGAAAAAAATGAATTTATAAAGAAAGGCTTCAAGATATTAAAAACAGTTGAAGAAGCTAAGGACTTTTATAATAACCATCTAAACCCGATAAAGATAGCGAGGAAAGAACAGGAAGAATTAGCCGAAGTTTTTACATCAAACCCTATCAAAAAAAGAAACAGATTATAAGAGGATGCCATTATGAATAGTTTAATGATAAAAGCGAGTCCTGAAAAGCTAACAGAGATTTATTTTCTTGAATATCTTCATCACCGGCATAATATTGATATGCCATACACTTATACAGCTGAGGATTTTGTTAATTTTACTACCAACAATCCCGTAATAAAACACACAATGAAATTCTTAGCTTTGCAATTATATAACTCTCATAGAGAAAAACCGTTACTTAATTTATTTTACATGCTATATATAACAAAAGAAATCAATATTTCAGAAATAGGAGGGAACATATTTTTCATTGAGCCATATTCTTGTATTGTTGATATGAGTGGTCCCTATGATTTAAAACTGCTCAAACAAAAAGAATTAGAATTTATAGATGAAATAACCGTTGTTAGCGAAAAAGACAAAAAAGATTTACTTATAGTAAGGGAATCCATTGCTTCCACTATTGCCAAAATAGAACAAAAAGAAATTGAGCAGGTAATGAATGAAAAGCCAGTTACCATTAAGAAGAAAGCCCGATTGTAATAACCTTTAAGCCTTCCCGTTCGTGGAGGGCTTCTTTTCATATCCAGTATCGTATGATCGCCAACAATATAAACTGTGTAGAATTAATGGAGCCTTACCCCAGCTTATTGACAGCTTCACTGTATCTTTTATAAATATATAAGAGGGTAAATAACTAAGGAGTTAACTATGGAGATAAAAGATTTAATCGAAGGTGTATATGTTTTAAAGAATGGCACTATTTTAGAGGTAATTGATATAGGTGTTTACGGTGGTGTTATTCAGATATATTCCAATGAAGAGAATTATATAGATGATATTAGGTGTACAGATAAAGATTTTTTAAATCTCTCAGCAAATAACACAGATTCAGTTTGTGAGAAATTCATTTCTTTCATAATGGACAATGAAGATAAATACAATATATGTGAAGAAGAGTTAGAGGAAATGAACTTCTATAAGAATAAACATTACCATTCCAAACAAAATGGCGATATTGTTTCCAGAAGTAAGGAATTTGATGATTTTTTAAATACTGTTGAAACAAAAATCAGCTTTTTACCAAAATACATATATGAAGATACTAATATTCGTTCATATAATATAACACCAGTATACTATCGCAATATTAACATTGAAATCCATGACATTATCAATATTATTAATTTTAATGGCGGCATTACAAAGGATTTAACTACTGATGCATGGGAAAGTGAACATTTAAGCAGTGATAAATTTGAAAAAAGGATCGCTTCAAAACAACAGCAGATATTAGAGATATTAATCCCAGTTACAGGCAATAAGAAAATGAGAAGAATATAGAGAGGTATAATATGATAAATAGTAAATATAATTGCAAAGAAATATTTGAAGAGTTAAAAAGTGATGGTGTTTTGGATTCATTCGTCGCATGGGCATCAAACATATACCCAAACATACATTTAAGTCAGCCATGTTTCGAAAGTTGCTATGAAATATATAAATTGAATGAGAATTTTTTTAAAGAAGAATGGAATAAAAAATAATGTCTACCTAACCATACCCGCTTTTTTGCGGGTTTTCTTTTTTCAACCAAAGTTATTATTCCCCATGTGCTAACAAACAAACCACCCCAGGATTGGAAGATAAAACACAGCGGGGGAATAATGTCGTTAATCCTACCCCATTATCCCCAAAATATCCTTACAGCCATTAAATTTTTTTGGTAGTGGTAGGGTGTTTGTATGGGGTAGGTGCAAAAGTCGCTCAGAAGGGCTTACAGGCAGGATTTGAGCTATTGTGGTGTTTTTGGTTAATCGGTGAGCAGATTTGAAGGGTTGGCCACTACTGCAGATCGATAATGCTCGATTAAGGGAGTAGTGCTTGCCGTTCCTGGCGAACTGGATTGAGTCGCCGCCGTCCAGCTTTGCTTTTGTTCTGATCTGGTTATCTCTGAATGTAGTATATTATAGTATAGTGTATTACCTTTCCGATCATGCGGCTGGCATTGCTAAACTTTTATCAATCGACTGTTCAGGCTCTACCCATTCCACGAAGGGGAATATTACCGTGGAACACTACTTACCAGTAATGGCGGGGCATACAGCCCCAAAACTTTCAATGTTCCCCGTTCCACCTGGATAAGGCAACATATCATAGGGAAAGTGTAGTATAGTATATTGTAGTATATTACCATTTCATTTTCTCAAACCGACTTACCACATATCGATGACAGGGAATGTCATTGCTGATCCACCAGGTAGAGAAAGTTTCCATTTGGAGACTGGATTCTACTTTTAGAAACTCGCACCAGCTTTAAACTTTTATCAAGTGGCTGTACTGCTTTACTCTCTTTCTGATCACCCGTTCCGGGCAGGTACCCAACCAAATAGAATGTAGAAAAATAGAAATTCACCGTTCAGGTTTTCTATAATCTCAAACCGTCAATTAACAATGTAGTATAGTATAGTGTATTACCATATTTCAGATCTAAAAACCCCGTTCCGGGCAAAAGTAGAAAATAGGAAAGTAGTTTTACATAAACTTTCTACTTTCAAAATCTACATACGGTACAATACCCACTATAACGGCGAAAATCCCCCATATGTTCCACCCTGAAAAGCCAGATTCCACGGTAAAAAATGGAGGTGGAATGCAGGTGGAACGAATAAACCCTTATATATCAAAGCTTTACAGCATATTCCACGTATTCCACCCATTCCACCGATACGCTCAATTCTCATAGATAAATATAATGTAGTTTGCCGATGTAGTTTGAGATGTAGATGTATAGACCTACTTATCTACATGTAGTTTGCGGCGCGCCGCAAACTACATGTAGATAAGTAG
>OKES01000129.1_pt1 | contig 30466 bp, 28 predicted proteins | sample 1611001 | NCBI WGS metagenome assembly OKES01 (sample SAMN04436703, study PRJEB24849) | human gut metagenome | biome: human gut; feature: NICU; material: stool | host: Homo sapiens | place: USA: Saint Louis, MO | collected 2010-08-11
CCCAGTACCTCAGCTCTAACTTCCTTGGCCCGGAGCTGCCGGACATCATCTCTTCTCTGGTTTCCCTGGTCTGTCTGACGCTGTTCCTGAAGCGCTGGCAGCCGGTACGCATCTTCCGCTTTGGTGATATGGGCGCTTCGCAGGTCGATATGGATCTGTCGCGCACCCGCTACACCGCCGGGCAAATCATCCGCGCCTGGTCGCCGTTCCTGTTCCTGACAGCTACCGTCACGCTGTGGAGCATACCGCCGTTCAAAGCGCTGTTTGCGCCAGGCGGCGCGATGTACCACTGGGTGGTCAATATTCCGGTTCCGTTCCTCGACAAGCTGGTTGCCCGTATGCCGCCGGTCGTACACGAAGCCACAGCCTACGCGGCGGTGTACAAATTTGACTGGTTCTCCGCGACCGGTACCGCAATACTGTTTGCCGCCCTGCTGTCCATCGTCTGGCTGAAGATGAAGCCGTCTGCTGCGCTTCAGACCTTTGGTAGCACGCTGAAAGATCTGGCGCTACCTATCTACTCCATCGGGATGGTGCTGGCATTCGCCTTTATCTCTAACTACTCCGGGCTTTCATCCACCCTGGCATTGGCCCTGGCGCACACCGGCAGCGCATTTACCTTCTTTTCGCCGTTCCTCGGCTGGCTGGGGGTATTCCTGACTGGATCCGACACCTCATCAAACGCACTGTTTGCCGCCCTACAGGCCACGGCCGCTCAGCAAATCGGCGTTTCGGATGTATTGATGGTGGCTGCAAATACCACCGGCGGCGTGACCGGAAAGATGATCTCTCCGCAATCTATCGCTATCGCCTGTGCGGCAGTGGGATTAGTGGGAAAAGAGTCTGACCTGTTCCGCTTTACCGTGAAGCACAGTCTGATTTTCACCTGCATGGTGGGTGTGATTACCACACTGCAGGCCTATGTCTTAACCTGGATGATTCCATGATAGTGATGCCCAGACGCTTGTCAGACGAGGTCGCATCTCGTGTGCGGGCGCTGATTGAAGAACAACAGCTGGAAGCGGGCATGAAGTTGCCCGCTGAGCGCCAGCTGGCCGTACAGCTTGGCGTGTCGCGCAATTCGCTACGCGAGGCGCTAGCAAAGCTGGTAAGTGAAGGCGTGCTGATTAGCCGTCGTGGCGGTGGGACGTTTATCCGCTGGCAGCATGAAGCGTGGTCCGAACAAAACATTGTTCAGCCACTGAAAAGCCTGATGGCGGATGACCCTGATTACAGCTTCGATATTCTCGAAGCCCGCCACGCCATCGAAGCCAGTACCGCCTGGCACGCAGCGATGCGTGCCACTGCTGCCGACAAAGAGAAGATCAGGCTCTGTTTCGAGGCCACACAAAGCGAAGATCCAGATCTCGCCTCGCAGGCAGACGTTCGCTTTCATCTCGCCATTGCAGAGGCCTCACACAACGTGGTGCTGTTACAGACCATGCGCGGTTTCTTCGACGTATTGCAGTCTTCGGTGAAACAGAGCCGCCAGCGTATGTACCTCGTGCCGCCCGTATTTTCACAGCTGACGGCACAGCATCAGGCCGTACTGGATGCGATTGTTGGCGGAGATGCCGACGGCGCGCGTAAAGCGATGATGGCGCACCTCAGTTTTGTCCACACCACGATTAAACGATTTGATGAAGATCAGGCCCGCCAGGCGCGAATCACCCGCCTGCCCGGTGACCCTGGTGAGAATAGCAGGGAGAACAACACATGATTATTTCAGCAGCCAGCGACTATCGCGCCGCAGCCCAGCGCATCCTACCCCCCTTCTTGTTCCACTATATTGACGGTGGGGCGTATGCAGAGCACACTTTGCGCCGTAACGTGGCAGACCTGTCGGAGGTGGCCCTTCGCCAGCGCGTGCTGAAGAATATGTCCGACCTGAGCCTGGAGACAAAGCTGTTCAACGAAACGCTCTCCATGCCGGTGGCCCTTGCACCTGTCGGTCTGTGCGGCATGTATGCGCGTCGGGGCGAAGTTCAGGCCGCCGCCGCCGCTGATGCCAAAGGCATTCCGTTTACGCTTTCCACAGTATCCGTATGCCCGATTGAAGAAGTCGCCCCGACTATCAAGCGTCCGATGTGGTTTCAGCTGTATGTTCTGCGCGATCGCGGCTTTATGCGTAACGCCCTGGAACGCGCTAAAGCGGCGGGTTGTTCCACGCTGGTCTTTACCGTCGATATGCCCACACCTGGCGCACGCTACCGTGACGCCCATTCCGGGATGAGCGGCCCAAATGCCGCACTGCGCCGCTACTGGCAGGCAGTCACCCATCCACAATGGGCATGGGACGTTGGCCTGAACGGTCGCCCGCATGATTTAGGCAATATTTCGACGTATCTTGGCAAACCCACCGGCCTTGAGGATTACATCGGTTGGCTGGCGAATAACTTCGATCCGTCGATTTCCTGGAAAGACCTCGAGTGGATCCGCGAATTTTGGGATGGTCCGATGGTGATCAAAGGGATCCTCGATCCTGAAGATGCTCGCGACGCCGTACGCTTCGGCGCTGATGGCATCGTTGTCTCTAACCACGGTGGTCGCCAGTTAGACGGCGTGCTGTCTTCAGCTCGCGCGTTACCCGCTATTGCCGATGCGGTAAAAGGCGATATCACCATTCTGGCAGACAGCGGGATCCGCAACGGTCTGGACGTCGTACGCATGATTGCGCTGGGTGCGGATAGTGTTCTGCTGGGACGTGCTTATCTGTACGCGCTGGCAACCCACGGTCAGGCTGGGGTAGCGAATCTGCTGAATCTGATCGAGAAAGAGATGAAGGTGGCAATGACCCTGACCGGTGCAAAATCGATTAGCGACATCAGTCATGATTCGCTGGTACAAGAACTGGGAAAAAACCTGCCTGCTGCGCTGGCACCTCTGGTTCAGGGTAGCGCGGCGTAACAATATCCCCATAAAACCCACTTTCTGCATGGTCGGTCTGTTCTCAGCCCGGCCATTTTTTATCCAAAAATAACGACCAGTTAACATTTACAACCAATATATTTGACAACTTTTTATCCACCTGTCAGATGTATATACAAGCTAATACAAGGGCGAAATATACAGATAACAACCATCATAACGGGCGAGGGTAACATGGCTTATTCCGGAAAAGTGAATATCCAGCAGGCGATAGATGACAGTCCTTTTTCGCGCTTCCACTGGGTCATTATTGTCCTGGGTTTTCTGGTCCTGGCCATCGACGGCTTCGATACGGCGGCGATGGGCTATATTGCGCCCACGCTCTCAGCCGACTGGGGCATCAAGAAACAGGATCTCGGACCGGTGTTAAGCGCCGCGCTATTGGGCCTGTCATTTGGTGCACTGCTTGCCGGGCCGATTTCCGATCGTATGGGCCGTAAACGCGTGCTGGTCTTTTCCTGTCTGTTTTTTGGCCTCGCCAGTCTGGGAACAGCCTATGCCCAGACGCTGAATATGCTCACATTTTGGCGCTTTCTCACCGGGCTGGGTCTTGGCGCGGCAATGCCCAATGCCATCACCCTGGTGTCAGAATTTGCACCAAAACGCTGTCGTTCAATGGCGATTAACACCATGTACTGCGGCTTTCCGTTAGGGGCTGCAGGCGGCGGGGTGATCTCCTCCTGGCTTATCCCCAACTACGGCTGGCACAGCGTCCTGCTTGCCGGTGCGATCGCCCCGCTGGCCCTCACCGTATTGTTGGTGCTGTTCCTGCCGGAGTCGGTGAAGTATCTGGTTCACCGCGGTAAAGGGATTGCACAGGTTAAACGCATTGCTCAACGCTTTATGTCGGGAAGTCTGGAACAGGTTACCCAGTTTTATCTGGATGAAGACCGCGTCACGGTCAAAAAAGGCAGCGTGGCACAGCTATTCAGTATGCCCTGGCTGCCGGGCACGCTGATGCTCTGGATGACCTACTTTATGGGATTGGTTATCTATTACGTGCTGTTGAGCTGGATGCCAACGCTGATGCTGGGAATGGGCTATCCGCTGGCTGAATCCGCCTGGCTGACGTCACTGTTTACCTTCGGCGGTACTGCGGGGATCCTGCTGGCCGGTTGGTTAATGGATCGCTGGGAAGCACATAAAGTGGTGTCACTTGGCTTTATTCTGACGATGCTGTTTGCCCTCGCTCTCGGGTTTGAACATAACCATATCATCCTGTTCGGCGCACTGATCTTCCTGATGGGGATTACCATGAACGGCGCGCAGTCCGGGCTGCAGACGCTGGCCGCCACGTTTTATCCAACCCACTGCCGCGCAACGGGCATTGCCTGGATGCAGGGCGTGGGCCGCTTCGGTGGCGTAGCCGGAACGATGATGAGCGCCCAGTTGCTTTCCCTGCAATGGCAGGCAGACAGTATATTAATGTTCCTCAGCCTTCCGGCGCTGGTTGCGGCTGCCGCAACGATTTACAAACTGCAACGCTATAAACCGCACGCGCTGACCGTCGCATAGTACCCGCTCTTTCTGCTATTCTGCCCCCCGTTATCAAGGGGGCAGTATGCTTAACATCGTTTTATTCGAACCAGAAATCCCGCCAAATACCGGCAATATTATCCGTCTTTGCGCCAACACCGGCTTTCGTCTGCATATTATTGAGCCAATGGGCTTTACCTGGGACGACAAGCGCCTGCGTCGCGCGGGGCTGGATTACCATGAGTTTACCGCCGTGCTGCGCCACCCTGATTACACCAGCTTCGTCGCCGCAGAAAACCCGCAACGTCTGTTTGCCCTGACCACCAAAGGTACGCCAGCGCATAGCGCGGTAAGCTATCAGGATGGGGATTATCTGATGTTTGGCCCGGAAACTCGCGGTCTGCCATCCAGCATCCTCGACGCGCTGCCAGCCGAACAAAAAATTCGAATTCCGATGATGCCGGACAGCCGCAGCATGAACCTGTCAAATGCGGTGTCGGTGGTGGTGTATGAGGCCTGGCGCCAGTTAGGTTATCCTGGCGCGGTATTGCGTAGTTGATTTTTGTCGGATGGCGGCTGACGCCTTATCCGACCTACGAGATTTGTAGGCCCGGTAAGCACTGCGCCGCCGGGCATAGCTCGAAATCAGATGCCATCGCCGTATTCGAAAGTATGATGAATCCCGTTGAAATGCTGATCCATATCCATAGACGGTTTATCGCTGTCAGGCTTACCGACGATGCGTGCAGGTACGCCTGCCGCAGTGGTATGCGGGGGTACCGGTTGTAAAACCACGGAACCTGCGCCAATCTTCGCGCCGCGCCCGACTTCAATGTTGCCGAGAATTTTTGCTCCCGCGCCAATCATTACACCTTCACGAATTTTCGGATGACGATCGCCGCCGGCTTTACCGGTCCCGCCGAGCGTGACGGATTGCAGAATAGAGACATCATTTTCAATCACTGCCGTTTCACCGACCACAATGCCGGTTGCGTGATCGAGCATAATCCCACGGCCAATTTTTGCCGCCGGATGAATGTCTACCTGGAAGGTAACGGACACCTGATTTTGCAGGAAGATCGCCAGCGCCTGACGCCCCTGATGCCACAGCCAGTGACCGATACGGTAGGCCTGAAGCGCATGAAAACCCTTCAGGTACAGAAGTGGGGTGGAATATTTATCGACAGCCGGGTCACGCGTACGTACCGCCTGAATATCACAGGCCGCTGAGGCAATCATTTCAGGATCGGCGGCATAGGCCTCTTCCACGACTTCGCGAATCGCAATGGCGGGCATGATTGGAGAAGCGAGTTTATTCGCCAGCATATAGCTTAGCGCACTGCCGAGATTTTCATGTTTGAGCAGCGTTGCGTGGTAAAAACTGGCCAACATTGGCTCACATTCCGCCAGTGCCCGGGCTTCCGCTTTAATGTTTTTCCAGACGATATCCAGTTCTTCACACGGCATTGCGTACTCCAGAAGGTAGCAAAACGACCGACCCGTTCTTCGCGGGTCGGGTCGTTAGATTGAAACGGTTCCTTACGGCTAGTGGCTGCTTCGCTCGTCCTTGCGCGCACGACCTAATAACGTCAATGCTGCCTCGCGCGCGTTTTTTCCGCAATACAATACTTGATAAATTTCCTCGGTTATTGGCATCTCGACACCAAAACGGTGCGCCAATTCACGAACTTCTTTCGTATTGCGATAGCCTTCAACCACCTGACCAATCTTGTCCTGCGCGCCCTGCACGTCCATACCCTGGCCGAGCATCATGCCAAAACGACGGTTACGCGACTGGTTGTCGGTACAGGTCAGCACCAGATCGCCTAAACCCGCCATCCCCATAAAGGTGGCAGGATCGGCACCCAGCGCCGCGCCAAGGCGAGACATTTCGGTCAGTCCACGGGTGATCAATGCGGTACGCGCATTCGCGCCAAAACCGATGCCGTCAGACATCCCCGCACCAATCGCAATGACGTTTTTCACCGCGCCGCCAAGCTGCACGCCAATGAAATCCGGGTTGCTGTAAACGCGAAAGCTTTTGCCGCAGTGCAGCAACTGCTGGAGATCGTCAGCAAAGGCGTCGTCCGTCGAGGCCAGAGAAATCGCCGTCGGCATGCCCGCAGCCAGCTCTTTGGCGAACGTCGGGCCGGAAATAACCGCCAGTGGAATTGAGTCCCCCAGCGCTTCACGCGCGACGTCCTGCAGCAGACGCCCTGTTTCCGCCTCCAGACCTTTTGTCGCCCAGACCAGTCGTGCGTCAGGACGCATCAATGGTTTGATGTTTCGCAGCACTTCGCCAAAGACGTGGCTCGGCACCACCACCAGAATATTACGACTGGCGGCCAGCGCAGTGGCTAAATCACTTTCCAGGCGCAGTGTGTCAGGAAAAGGCACATCAGGAAGGAACGCGACGTTGCAGCGATCGTGCTCAAGGGTCGCGATATGTTTCGGATCATGGCCCCACAGGACAACCTGATGGCCATTTCTTGCCAGGGTGATGGCAAGAGCGGTGCCGTACGAGCCGGCACCAATCACAGTCATTGAAGCATTACTTTGGTTCATCAGGCATCCTGATGTTCTTCAGTACCTTCGCCAGCCTGCTGCTGTAAATAGTTCATGAACAGCGCATCAAAGTTGACCGGCGCAAGGTTCAGTTGCGGGAACGTACCGCGTGAAACCAGGCTGGTGATGCATTCGCGGGCATACGGGAACAGAATGTTCGGGCAGTATGCGCCCAGGCAATGCGCCATCTGAGTCCCTTCGATACCACTGATGGAGAAAATACCGCCCTGCTGAACTTCGCACAGGAACGCAGTTTCTTCACCAAGAGAAGCCGTTACAGTGACACGCAGCACTACTTCATACACGTCATCTGCCAGTTGGGTAGATGCGGTATCAAGATCAAGTTTAACCTCTGGCTGCCAATCTTTCTGGAAAACATGCGGTGCATTTGGCGCTTCGAAAGACACATCCTTGGTATAGATACGTTGGATCTGGAAAGCCATTTCAGTGTTATTTTGTTCTGACATGTTTAGAAAACCCTTAGTGTTGTCCTTTAAATACTTTCAGTACGCCTTATCGCAGCAGGGGATCCAGTCCACCACGCGCATCCAACGCATACAAGTCGTCACAACCGCCAATGTGCTGTGCATCAATAAAAATCTGCGGAACCGTCGTACGGCCACTGCGCTTGATCATCTCTTCACGCTTTACGGCATCGCCGTCGATCGGAAGCTCCTGGAAACTCACACCCTTGCTATTCAACAGCGCTTTTGCGCGATGGCAAAACGGGCAGGTTGCTTTGGTGTAGATCTCAATATTGGCCATGACTTATCTCCAGTGTTCTTTTTACCCTGCGGCATGAAAGAAGACGGGTAAATTACTTGCCGCGAACCAGTGGCAGATTCTCACCACTCCAGCCCGCTACGCCGTCTTTCAGTACGGATACCTGCTCAAAACCGGCTTTAATCAGCGCAGTTGCTGAATCTTGGCACTGCATGCCTGAACCATCAACCACAATCACAGGTTTGTTTTTGTGTTTTTCAAGTTCGCCAAAATTGTTGGCTTTGATTTCGCTCGGCAGCAGGTTAGTGGAGCCTGCGATATGGCCTTTGCGGAAGTCGTCGCGCTGGCGTAAATCCACAACAACGGCGTCTTCTTTGTTGATGAGACGTGTAGCTTCGCCGCGAGTAATCACCTTCACTTTTGAGGTCAGGCTCTTAAACGTGGTAAATAATACAGCCGCCAGTAACGCAATCCAGGCGATACTCAAGACAGGGTGGCGACTAACAAATTGCATAATTTCTTGCATGGGGGGTAACAACTCCCGACTCAGTGATTAAAAAACCAGGAAAGGAGTATACCTGCGCGTTGGCGCAAATACAGCCAGAGCGTGCATTGGATTGCATTTTTGCGGGGCGCTACGGAAAAAAAAATGTAAATCGGTGTTCCCCTTAGCACGCGATCCCCCATTATTTGATCTTCGGGGGCTACTTTATCGATTCAGCTGTAGTAAAATTACGCAATTATTTTTTATCTCTTGAGTGTGAGGTTGTCGCAATGTCGGTTTCTAAAAAACCTATGGTACTGGTGATTCTGGATGGCTACGGCTATCGCGAAGACAGCCAGGATAACGCCATTTTTAGTGCTAAAACCCCGGTAATGGATGCGCTGTGGGCAAAACGTCCGCATACCCTGATTGATGCGTCCGGTCTGGAAGTCGGCCTGCCCGATCGCCAGATGGGCAACTCCGAAGTGGGTCACGTCAACCTGGGCGCGGGCCGTATCGTGTATCAGGACCTTACCCGTCTGGACGTTGAAATCAAAGAACGTACTTTCTTCGCTAACCCGGTGCTGACCAACGCGGTCGACCAGGCAAAGAATGCCGGAAAAGCGGTACACATCATGGGTCTGCTCTCTGCTGGCGGCGTTCACAGCCACGAAGATCACATCATGGCGATGGTAGAAATGGCCGCTGAACGCGGCGCTGAAAAAATCTATCTGCACGCTTTCCTTGATGGTCGTGATACCCCGCCGCGCAGCGCTGAACATTCACTGCAGAAATTCGAAGAGAAATTTGCCGCGCTGGGCAAAGGCCGAGTAGCGTCCATCATCGGTCGTTACTACGCTATGGATCGCGACAACCGTTGGGATCGCGTAGAACAGGCTTACGATCTGATGACGCTGGCGAAGGGCGAGTTCCAGTTCGCTACGGCGGTTGAAGGTCTGCAGGCTGCTTATGCCCGCGACGAAAACGACGAATTCGTTAAAGCCACCGTGATCCGTGCCGAAGGTCAGGCAGATGCTGCTATGGAAGATGGCGATACGCTGATTTTCATGAACTTCCGTGCTGACCGTGCGCGTGAAATCACCCGTGCGTTTGTTAACGCTGATTTCGACGGCTTCGCCCGTAAGAAAGTCGTTAACCTCAACTTTGTGATGCTGACCGAATACGCGGCAGACATCAAAACTGCGGTTGCTTACCCACCAGCATCTCTGGCCAACACCTTTGGTGAGTGGATGGCGAAGAACGAAAAAACGCAGCTGCGTATTTCCGAAACTGAAAAATATGCGCACGTGACCTTCTTCTTCAACGGCGGCGTAGAAGAGCCGTTCAAAGGCGAAGACCGCATCCTGATCAACTCTCCGAAAGTTGCGACCTACGATCTGCAGCCGGAAATGAGCTCTGCTGAACTGACTGAGAAGCTGGTTGCAGCGATTGAGAGCGGTAAATACGACACCATCATTTGTAACTACCCGAACGGCGACATGGTTGGTCACACCGGGGTGATGGAAGCAGCAGTTAAAGCGGTTGAAGCGCTGGATCACTGCGTTGAGCAGGTGACTAAAGCGGTTGAGTCCGTTGGCGGCCAGTTGCTGATCACCGCAGACCACGGTAACGCAGAGCAGATGCGCGATCCGTCCACCGGTCAGGCACATACTGCACATACCAACCTGCCCGTTCCGCTGATTTATGTCGGTGGTAAGAACGTCAAAGCAGTCGAAGGCGGCAAACTTTCTGATATCGCCCCGACGATGCTGACGCTGATGGGTATGGAAATCCCGCAAGAGATGACTGGTAAGCCGCTGTTCATCGTGGAATAATCCCTCCCCATGAGGGGAAAGGCGATTAATACCATCACTCGGGCCGTGAAACCGCGTAAGTTTTCAGTCAGGCCCTTGTTCTACGCCAGCGCGCTTAGCGCTGGCGTATTGCTGTGCTCCTTTTCCGCCCACGCGGACGAACGCGATCAGCTCAAATCTATTCAGGCCGATATCGCGGCAAAAGAACGCGCGGTACGCCAACAGCAACAACAACGTTCCACTCTCCTCGCTCAGCTTAAAGCTCAGGAACAAGCCATCGCCGTTGCCGCAAGGCAGTTACGCGAAACGCAGAACTCACTGGCACAACTGAACGCGCAAATCGCAGAGATGAACGCAGCACTCGCGAAGCTGGAAAAGCAACGAGCAGCGCAAGAGCGCAGTCTGGCAGCCCAGTTAGACGCCGCGTTTCGCCAGGGTGAACACACCGGTATTCAGCTCATCCTTAGCGGCGAAGAAAGCCAGCGCGGACAGCGTCTGCAGGCCTATTTCGGCTATCTGAACCAGGCGAGGCAAGAAACTATCGCGCAGCTGAAACAAACGCGCGAAGAGGTCGATTCGCAAAAAGCCGAGCTGGAAGATAAGCAGAGCGAACAGCAGACCCTGCTGTACGAACAACGCGCTCAGCAGGCTAAGCTGGAGCAGGCGCGTAACGAACGCCAGAAAACACTGGCGGGTCTGGAGTCCTCGATTCAACAGGGCCAGCAGCAACTGGGCGAAATGCGCGCTAACGAATCCCGTCTGCGCAACAGCATTGCTCGCGCCGAAGCTGCGGCCAAAGCGCGCGCGGAACGTGAAGCGCGCGAGGCGCAGGCCGTACGTGATAAGCAGAAGGATGCGTCACGAAAAGGCTCGACCTACAAGCCGACCGAAAGCGAAAAATCACTGATGTCCCGTACCGGCGGTTTGGGTTCGCCACGCGGCCAGGCATTCTGGCCCGTTCGGGGTCCAACCCTACATCGTTATGGCGAACAACTGCAGGGTGAGCTACGTTGGAAGGGGATGGTTATTGGCGCATCCGAAGGCACCGAAGTTAAAGCCATTGCCGATGGTCGCGTCATTCTGGCGGACTGGTTGCAGGGCTATGGCCTGGTGGTCGTCGTTGAGCACGGTAAAGGCGATATGAGCCTGTACGGTTATAACCAGAGCGCACTGGTCAGCGTCGGTACGCAGGTTCGCGCCGGGCAGCCTATAGCACTAGTGGGTAGCAGCGGCGGTCAGGGCAGGCCGGCACTCTATTTCGAAATTCGTCGCCAGGGTCAGGCGGTCAATCCACAGCCGTGGTTGGGAAGATAAGTTTTGCCACAACAATTTCGTCGTCTACTACTCTCTCTCGCCAGCCTGCTGGCCTTCGCAACACCTGTTTTTGCTGGCAAACTCGCCATCGTCATTGATGATTTCGGCTATCGCCCACACACTGAAAACCAGGTACTGGCGATGCCTTCTACCATCTCCGTTGCCGTTCTGCCTAACGCCCCACATGCACGTGAAATGGCAATCAAAGCGCATAACAGCGGGCATGAAGTATTAATCCATCTGCCAATGGCGCCGCTGAGCAAGCAGCCGTTAGAGAAAGATACATTACGCCCTGAAATGAGCAGCGAAGAGATTGAGCGAATTATTCGCGACGCGGTAAGCAAAGTACCGAATGCGGTCGGTCTGAACAACCATATGGGCAGCGCGATGACCTCCAGCCTGTTTGGCATGCAGAAGGTGATGCAGGCGCTGGAGCGATACGATCTCTACTTCCTGGACAGCATGACCATTGGTAACAGCCAGGCAATGCGCGCAGCGTCAGGGACCGGTGTGAAAGTCATCAAACGCAAAGTCTTCCTGGATGACACGCAAAACGAAGCCGATATTCGCCGTCAGTTTAATCGTGCCGTCGAGCTGGCGCGCCGCAACGGTTCCGCAATCGCCATTGGCCATCCTCACCCGTCTACGGTTCGTGTCCTGCAGCAGATGCTGTATAGCCTGCCAGCCGACATCACGTTGGTTCGCCCAAGCAGCCTGCTCAATGAACCGCAGGTGGATACCTCCAGACCAAACCTCACGCCACCGAAGAACGGTATACCTGATGCGCCGCGTAATCCTTTCCGCGGGGTGAAATTATGCAAACCGAAGCAGCCGTTAGAGCCAGTGTACGCCAGCCGCTTCTTCAGCGTGCTCGGCGAAAGCATTACCCAAAGCACGCTGGTGCAGTATATGCGCCTGCAGTGGCAGGGCTGGCAATAATCAGTCTTTGCTATCCAGCGTTAAATGAGCCAGGCGGCGCGGCGTCAGTGCTTTATCGCGCCACTGGCTAAAGCGGATGGCCCACAACAGCACCTGATAACCCAGCTTAACGCTGCAAATATTGCTTACCATACGCTTGAACATACCTGACACGAATACTTCAGCAATCATGCGCTGGCGGATTTTCTCGTCCGGTTCTTTACGGATGCAATGACAAACGCGTAGCGCTTCGTAAATCACCTGCTGTTTGAATTCCGGGTAAATGGGAATGCGCCCGGCGTAATCATGATTCATCTTATCCAGCAGACGGGTAATTTTGATGTAGTGGCGCTGGTAAGCGAGATTTTTCAGCCCGGTGCGCGGCAGACGGCTAACAGATGCGCCGTGCAGGAAGTATTTATACAGAGGGATTTCCGTGTAACGCGCGCGCTTCGCATTAAACATAAACTCCGTCGTCCAGATAATATCCTGGTGATGCAGGCCAGACAGGAAGGTCAGCCCCGCGTCGCGGATAGTCTGATGACGATAAACGCCCATCCAGACAACGTGTCGCCAACGGCGGCTGGCTAACGCTTTGCGTAACCAGTCTGGCCCGGTCATCACACCGGTAGAACGAATACGATCGGTAGGAATGGATGCCCAGGTGTGGCCGGTTTCCGCAATACACCAATCAGCGTTGCACTGCGCAACATCCAGGTTGTCTTTAAGCGCCATAGTCATCAGCGTTTCATACATTTCCGGATAGGCAATATCATCGCCGTCTACGTACGCGATGTACTCCCCCCTGGCGACTTTCATCCCGGTATTGCGCGCCGCCGAAACGCCCCCATTGCGCTGGTGCAGCAGATGAACGTGTGGATAACGATCCGCATAAGACTGAGCAAGCTCCGCAGAGTTATCCGTAGAGCCATCATTAACAATGATGATCTCCAGGTTCTTCCAGGTTTGCGCAATCAGCGAATCCATACACGCAATGAACGGTTCACCCGTGTTGTAAAGCGGCATAATGACGCTCAGGAGACCAGGGATATAGGTCATATCAAATCCAGCCAGACAATAGAGTAATCGGCACTTTTTAGCATATTAAGCGGTAGATTTTCAGAAAAAATTATTAATTCTTTAGCGGAAAATGCGCCGGGCGGGGGAGATTGTGCAGGCAAAAAACGCCCCGGATGATTAATGATAATCAACATCCGGGGACAACACACAGAATCCACAGGGTGGATACGGTTAATCCCAGCTCAGGATCACTTTCCCTGACTGGCCTGAACGCATCGCGTCAAAGCCCTGCTGGAATTCATCGATGGAGAATCGATGGGTGATGATCGGCGACAAATCCAGACCAGACTGGATCAGTGCAGCCATTTTGTACCATGTCTCAAACATCTCACGACCGTAGATACCTTTAATAAACAGTCCTTTAAAGATAACTTTCGTCCAGTCGATGGACATATCAGATGGCGGAATACCCAGCATAGCAATACGGCCACCGTGATTCATGGTGTCCAGCATAGCGCGAAACGCTGGCGGCGCCCCGGACATCTCCAGGCCCACATCAAACCCTTCGGTCATACCCAGTTCAGCCATCACGTCGGTCAGATTCTCTTTCGATACGTTGACCGCGCGGGTGATACCCATTTTGCGCGCCAGCTCAAGGCGATACTCATTAACGTCGGTGATCACCACGTGGCGTGCGCCAACGTGCTTCGCGACTGCCGCCGCCATAATACCGATTGGACCCGCACCGGACACCAGTACATCTTCCCCAACCAGATCGAACGACAGCGCCGTGTGCACTGCATTACCGAACGGATCGAAGATAGACGCCAGGTCGTCGGAGATATTGTCCGGGATTTTAAATGCGTTAAATGCCGGGATCACCAGGTACTCCGCAAAGCAGCCCGGACGGTTTACACCGACACCGGTCGTATTGCGGCACAGGTGAGTACGTCCACCGCGGCAGTTACGGCAATGTCCGCAGGTGATATGACCCTCACCAGAAACACGATCGCCGATTTTAAAGCCTTTAACTTCCTGGCCGATGCCAACAACTTCGCCGACATATTCATGCCCAACGACCATCGGTACTGGGATGGTTTTTTGCGACCATTCATCCCAGTTATAAATGTGAACGTCAGTCCCGCAGATGGCTGTTTTACGGATTTTAATCAGCAAATCGTTATGACCGACTTCCGGTTCAGGAACGTCAGTCATCCAAATGCCCTCTTCCGCTTTCAGTTTGGATAACGCTTTCATTTCACATCCTCAGGCAATAACGCCCAGTTGTTTACCAATGCGTGTGAACGCCTCAACAGCACGCGTAATCTGCTCAGGGGTATGCGCCGCAGACATCTGGGTACGGATACGCGCCTGGCCTTTTGGAACCACCGGATAGAAGAATCCGGTAACGTAAATTCCCTCTTTTTGCAGTTCACGAGCAAAGTCCTGCGCGATCACTGCATCACCCAACATCACCGGGATAATCGCGTGATCGGCACCGGCTAACGTAAAGCCTGCGGCAGACATTTGCTCGCGGAACTGACGTGCGTTCGCCCACAGGCGGTCGCGCAGGTCGCTGCCTGCTTCAACCATTTCCAGCACTTTAATGGAGGCCGCAACAATCGCTGGCGCCAGTGAGTTGGAGAACAGATAAGGACGGGAACGCTGACGAAGCCACTCAACAACTTCTTTGCGCGCTGCGGTGTAACCACCGGATGCGCCGCCGAGTGCTTTACCCAGAGTACCGGTGATGATGTCCACGCGACCCATCACGTCACAGTATTCATGGGAGCCACGACCATTTTCGCCGACAAAACCGACGGCATGGGAATCATCAACCATGACCAGCGCGTCGTATTTATCCGCCAGATCGCAAACGCCTTTCAGGTTAGCGATCACACCATCCATAGAGAACACGCCATCAGTGGCGATCAGGATATGACGAGCGCCCGCTTCACGTGCTTCTTTCAGGCGAGCTTCCAGTTCCACCATATCGTTGTTGGCGTAACGGAAACGTTTTGCTTTACACAGACGAACGCCATCTATGATAGAAGCGTGGTTCAGGGCATCGGAAATAATTGCGTCTTCTGCGCCCAGCAGCGTTTCAAACAGGCCGCCATTGGCGTCGAAGCAGGAAGAGTAAAGGATGGCATCTTCCATACCGAGGAATGCCGCCAGTTTTTGCTCCAGTTGCTTATGGCTATCCTGGGTACCGCAAATAAAGCGAACCGAAGCCATACCAAATCCGTGAGAATCCATACCCGCTTTTGCCGCTGCAATCAGCTCCGGGTGGTTGGCCAGTCCCAGATAGTTGTTCGCACAAAAGTTAATAACGTGGCTTCCGTCCGCCACGGTGATATCTGCCTGCTGGGCAGATGTAATAATGCGCTCTTCTTTAAACAATCCTTCCGCACGTGCGGTGTCGAGATCGTTGGTTAACTGTTTGTAAAAATCCCCACGCATTTCAATTCTCCAGACTGGGCAAATTTCAGCACATATTACCCAAAGCTATACGTTGATACGAGATGACGCATCATCACTTCTTCAAAATGAAGCATAAATCACGTGTACCCGCACGGCTTATCGGTGAATGGCTGAAGCCTGAGCCATGTAGTGATATGATAGAAAGTATTCGTGTCTGAGATTGTCTCTGACTCCATAATTCGAAGGTTACATTTATGATCATCGTTACCGGCGGCGCGGGCTTTATCGGCAGCAACATCGTTAAGTCCCTGAATGATAAAGGCATCACCGACATCCTGGTGGTGGACAACCTGAAAGACGGCACCAAGTTTGTTAACCTGGTGGATCTGAATATTGCTGACTACATGGACAAGGAAGACTTCCTGATCCAGATTATGGCCGGGGAAGATTTCGGCGATATCGAAGCTATTTTCCACGAAGGCGCATGCTCTTCCACCACCGAGTGGGACGGCAAGTATATGATGGACAACAACTATCAATACTCTAAAGAGCTGCTGCACTACTGCCTGGAGCGTGAAATCCCGTTCCTGTACGCGTCCTCTGCCGCCACCTATGGCGGTCGCACTTCTGATTTCATCGAATCCCGTGAATATGAGAAACCGCTGAACGTCTATGGCTACTCAAAATTCCTGTTCGACGAGTACGTGCGTCAGATCCTGCCAGAAGCCAACTCTCAGATTGTTGGCTTCCGCTATTTCAACGTCTACGGACCGCGTGAAGGCCATAAAGGCAGCATGGCGAGCGTCGCTTTCCACCTCAATACTCAGCTTAACAATGGCGAAACACCAAAACTGTTCGAAGGCAGCGAAAACTTCAAACGTGATTTCGTTTATGTTGGCGATGTGGCTGCGGTAAACCTGTGGTTCCTGGAAAACGGGGTATCCGGCATCTTTAACCTCGGTACCGGTCGTGCGGAATCTTTCCAGGCCGTTGCTGACGCAACGCTGGCGTACCACAAAAAAGGCAGCATTGAGTACATTCCATTCCCGGAAAAACTGAAAGGCCGCTACCAGGCGTTTACTCAGGCAGACCTGACCAACCTGCGCGCAGCGGGCTATGACAAGCCGTTTAAGACCGTTGCTGAAGGCGTAACGGAATATATGGCCTGGCTGAACCGCGACGCATAAGGCAGGCAATCTATGAGGATTCTGGTGGTTGGCCCGTCTTGGGTGGGCGACATGATGATGTCGCAAAGTCTCTATCGCACGCTCAAGGCGCGCTATCCCCAGGCGATAATCGACGTGATGGCACCTGCATGGTGCCGTCCGCTGTTATCGCGGATGCCGGAAGTCAATGAAGCGATCGCGATGCCACTTGGGCATGGCGCTCTGGAAATTGGTGAACGGCGTAAGCTCGGTCATAGCCTGCGTGAAAAGCGCTATGACCGCGCTTATGTGCTGCCTAACTCGTTTAAATCCGCGCTGGTGCCCTTTTTTGCAGGTATTCCGCATCGTACCGGTTGGCGTGGTGAAATGCGCTACGGCCTGCTCAACGATGCGCGCGTGCTGGATAAAGACGCATGGCCGCTGATGGTCGAACGCTATGTGGCCCTGGCCTACGATAAAGGCGTGATGCTGTCGGCTAAAGATTTGCCGCAACCTCTGCTGTGGCCACAGTTGCAGGTCAGCGAAGGTGAAAAGTCTCTGACCTGTAGCCAGTTCTCCCTTTCTGCCGAACGCCCCATCATCGGTTTTTGCCCGGGTGCGGAATTTGGTCCGGCGAAACGCTGGCCACACTACCATTATGCTGAACTGGCAAAACAGCTGATCGACGAAGGTCATCAGATTGTGCTGTTTGGCTCGGCAAAAGATCATGAAGCCGGAAATGAAATCCTGGCAACGTTAAGCGTTGAGCAGCAGGCCTGGTGTCGTAATCTGGCGGGCGAAACGCAGCTGGAGCAGGCCGTTATTCTGCTCGCCGCCTGCAAAGCGGTCGTCACCAACGACTCTGGATTAATGCACGTTGCCGCAGCGTTGAATCGACCTCTGGTAGCATTGTATGGCCCAAGTAGTCCGGACTTTACCCCGCCGTTGTCGCACAAAGCGCGGGTCATTCGTCTGATTACGGGCTATCACAAAGTGCGCAAGGGCGATGCGGCTGAAGGCTATCACCAAAGCCTGATTGACATCACACCCCAGCGTGTACTGGAAGAACTCAACGACCTGTTGTTACAAGAGGAAGCCTGACGGATGCGGGTTCTGATCGTTAAAACGTCGTCTATGGGCGATGTACTGCATACGTTGCCCGCATTAACCGATGCGCAGCAGGCTATTCCGGGTATTCAATTTGATTGGGTGGTGGAAGAAGGATTCGCGCAGATCCCTTCCTGGCATGCAGCCGTTGACCGGGTCATCCCAGTGGCGATTCGCCGCTGGCGTAAAGCCTGGTTTTCAGCGCCGATTAAAGCCGAGCGTAAAGCGTTTCGCGATGCGGTACGTTTGCAGCAGTATGACGCGATAATTGATGCGCAGGGTCTGGTTAAAAGTGCGGCGTTGGTGACGCGTCTGGCACGTGGCGTCAAGCATGGTATGGACTGGAGTACGGCCCGCGAGCCGCTGGCTAGCCTGTTTTATAATCGCAAACATCACATTGCCAAACAGCAGCACGCGGTAGAACGTACGCGTGAATTGTTCGCCAAAAGTCTGGGATATGCCAAACCGCAGTCGCAGGGTGATTACGCTATCGCTCAGCATTTTGTGAATGAATGTAATGCTGATACAGGCCAATATGCCGTATTTTTGCATGCCACAACACGTGATGATAAGCACTGGCCAGAAGCCAACTGGCGGGAGCTGATTGAGCTGTTAAATAATACGGGCATCCGTATTAAACTCCCCTGGGGCGCCCCTCATGAAGAAGAGCGCGCCAAAAGGCTGGCGGAAGGTTTTCCCTACGTTGATGTCCTGCCGCGAATGAGTCTGGAAGAGGTTGCTCGCATTCTGGCGGGGGCAAAGTTTGTGGTGTCGGTTGATACAGGTCTCAGCCATTTAACCGCCGCCTTGGATCGCCCCAATATTACGTTGTATGGCCCGACAGACCCGGGATTGATTGGTGGATATGGGAAGAATCAGATAGCATGTATTTCATCATCGCATGACCTTGAAGATATCCCATCTCAAGATATACTGGACATAATAAAAACAAACATATGCATTTAAAAAATTGTGGATCATCTTTTTTATGATAAATAGAAATAACGCCGATAGCATAATGTATTCAATAACAATGGGATTATGTTTCCTTGCGTTATTGCTTTTACCATTTGAGCAAGGCTTTGCCTTAAAATCGCTAAGAATTGCTGGAGAAATTGCATTACTAGCTATCATAATTTCGCCAAATAAATATTTAAAATCAGAACATAGATATATAGCACTCAGTCTCTTAGCCCTGTCAATTTTGTCATTTTTATGGTTCAGGATATATAAAACACCAGATTCAGAATATGTAGGTGCTTATATGAACTATCGAGACTGGAGCCTGGCAGGGTTATTTACAGCATTTACTATTCCTGTCGTGACCAGCATAAGAGATCGCTCAGAAAAGATAATGAAAAATATTCATCTTTTCATCGCTCTATTAGTTAATCTGATATATATAGTATATGCGTACTATCAATTTTTCATCCTTAATGAAAACAGAGCAACTTTATCATTGGCGTATGGACCAAATGCAACAGGTGCAGCATATACAATTACTTTTATTTCATTGTATGCATTAATCGCGATATCAACGCTTGTCACAAAATTTAGATTACCACTGCTTATAATTATTAGCTTTGCAAACTTCATTGCTATTTCTGCAACAGGCACAAGAGCAGGAATTATTATATATCCATTAGTTATTATCTTTATTTTTTGGAATGAGCTAAAAAGACACAGTGTAAAAGCAAGAAAAACCAGTATTTTCTCTATTATTGTACTTGCGATGTTCTCCGGTGTATTATTATATAAGCCAATTATTGAAAGGGTGAACAATTTAAAGTCAGATATAGAGCAATACCATGAGAATAACACAGTGACGTCTGTGGGAGCTCGCTTTGCGATGTATAAAACGGGTATCGAATCCTCGTACAATAACTTCACAGGACAATCGCTTGAAGAACGAGGATATAAAATCAAAAAAATTGTCGAAAATAATAAGGAACTATCTGGAGCACTGTTATTTCTTAACATTCATCTTCATAATCAGATAATTGATACACTATCAACCACTGGTTGGTTAGGCGTAATATTGAATATCTTATTCTTAATCTCTATAATTACATTCATACACAAGAAAAATATACCGATGATGTATACTTATGTGGTGGCAATAGTATTATATGGATTAAGTGACATTTTGACATACGCAGTCCCAGTACCACTCGCATGGTTATTAACATTAACATTAATATGCTCACTAGTTAATAACAAAGAAAAAATCTGACAAAAAAAGCCAGAATTATAAAATCCTGGCTTTTTATTATATAAAGCAACCAAGTAACACCCTAAACTTATATCGCCATAATAGCAACTTGGAAATTAAATAGTTTCTTTTTTTTACTTTAGTCTGGTTTTTTTTATTAATACGACTATTTTCCAGATGTGAGTTCAATGAGTTAACCAAGGGATGAGAGACTATATCACAAAAATAAATATCATTCATCACACCATTATCTAATAGAATTTTTCTATCATCGACCAAATAAAATCCATGGGTGGAGAGTAATGACAAAGCTCGTTGACAGTATTGTCTATCAACAATATAACAGCACGTCCGCGTTACTTTGTGCTTCTTATATGTTGCCTTCCGAAAATTAACAGGTCCAATCTTTGAAACATTAAGTAAACTTAAGCCAAAAAGCTGATGGTCAGAAGTTCCCTGTTGACCACCAAGTACATATGAGCAACCATTCTTAAGTATATCCGTTGATTGAGAAAGTGTGTGTACCACAGCAGCCAACCTAGAATCAAATGAGACATCATCTTCAAGTATAAGAGCCCACTTGAAATTGTTATCTAATATTTTTTGATACACACTGAGATGGCTTAATGTACAAGCCATTTCTGGTTCAGTCATCTCACCATATACTTTCCCTGAGTTAATAGGGACGTTCCTTTTTTTATCTTGAAATAATTCGCTCCGGTAATCAATTGCATCAAAAAATTCATAGCCAATATTTACATTGGCAAGAAGCCTCGAGATATTTTCTCTTCGCTCAACATCATTCTTAAGAGAAATGATAAAAACAGGAAAGTTATTATTCATAGGTATAGTATTCACTGCATTACAGCCTAATTAAAAATCTTAATTTTTTGATATAGAAACAATGAACATAAAGCTTTTATATAACTCCTTTGATATATATAGTGCTTATACTCTTCTTTATATTCAGGTTTCGTCTTTGCCTTTAAATACCTGTCATTTTTCCATGGTGTTAACTCATAAACAGTCCGGAAATAACTTGAGGCGTCATATGCTCCCCATTCATGCCATGGTTTCGTGACACCTGTATAATGAATAAAGACGGTTTTTTCTGTAATGTATTTTTTATAATTACTTTTATCTTTTTTTTCAAACTCAGACTTCAACGGATAAATTGAGTTATATATTCTATCGAGATAGACCAACCGCCCGCGGAAAATTATATTTAATGCATCTTGATCAGGATATTTTAAATTATCTCCCTCATTTCTAATTAGAGAAAATATTTGATCTGAGATATTTTTTTCTTTCCACTGCAGCAAGTTAGCAAGAATAACACCCGAATTAAAATATTTACCTTGAAAATCAATATTCAATCGCTGCTGGTTCCGTTTCTGCGTAGATTCAACATCAGGGATAACAGCGGCAAACTTATCGCCTAAATACAACTCCTCTAACTCTGTCAGTTCATTTTTACAAATTACATCAGAATCAAGATAGAGGAGCACATTCACACTTTGAGATAGATAATCAAATGCCAATAACCGGTAATATATTGACAATGGCCATATTGCACTTACTGGTAATTTACCGAGAATTCTCTCATCAATCGTATAAATATTAATGACGGCATCAAACTGCTCAGAAATTAACTTCAAGCGCCTAGCGTATTCTTCTGATATAGCATTAGTAAAAACATGGAAACAATAATTTCGTTTTCTTTTTTTATTATTTTCGAGAATAGATGCTATGGAAATTGCAGCTCCCATCTGGTAATTAGCATCTGTACCATATGCAATGTTAAAGTAACCATCTTGAACCCGCAATAGATTATTATTAGTAAATGAATACTCTTTCTTAATATATTGTGTTAATACATCCATATTTTCCACCCAAAAGAAATCAAACAAATCGTTGGATTTGAGACAACCAAATTACTTGATGATTGCTTTTGCTTTATAGGCATAGTATTTTCCCCAACAGAGAAATGCTTGAGTAAATTTTTTCTGTTTCAAAAAATGCTTAGCTGCATACCGACTTTGCACTGTATTTTGAGGTTCAAAAAGTTTTGTATTCTGCCACGGTGAGGCATCTTTTGCCTGATAGAAAAAACTTGAGACAGGATAATCTCCCCATGAATGCCAAGGCTTCGTTGGCCCGATATAGTGCACAAGTACAGTTGAATTTCGTACCGGGTTTACAGTAATGTCTTTCAATTCGTAGTTAATACTATACTGAGTATTAAATTTCCTATCTATAAACTTGATTTTACCCGTTAGCAAAATATTCAAAACATCCTGATCAAAATGTGTAATTTTTTTCGTTATTTCTTGATCATTCAACAGTTCAATAGCATTTGAGGATATTCTTTGAGCAGCCCAAACAGGTGGCTGAATTAAAAGAAAGCCGGAATTAAAATACCCATCAACTAGACCCGGTGTTGATAAATGCTCTGCCCTCCGTTTCCACCATTTTTCATCGCCCTCGGCAACAACAGCAGCAATATCATCAGGATCAAAGTTGAAGTCAATTAACTCTTGAATGCTTCCTTTACAGACAATATCAGCATCAAGATACAGAATCCTATCAAGTTTATCAGAAAAATAATCAGCAATAATAAACCGAAAATAGATCGCATAAGACCAACTGCTTGTGCTAGGGAGTGTTTTTAGCGTATCTCCGTTTATTAAGTATATAAAAATACGGGTTTTGTATTTTTTGGCCAACATTTCAAATTCTTCACGAAAATCCGTTGAAAAATAGTCCGTGAATACATGAAAAGCAAGTTTTTCTTGTGGATTATTAATTAAAATTGAGGCAATAGATACACCACATCCAAATAAGAAATTTTTGTCCAATCCATAACAGACATTAAAACATTCCGTCTCATCATATCCAGAATAATTATAATCTATTTGAGAAAGGATAAATCTATTATCATTTAAGCACATACGATTTACTTCTCACTTTTATGGACTACAGATAAGATGGTCTCATTCATATTTTTATAATATACGGAATCATAAAATTCAAACATTGATTCTTTGATTTCTTTCGCAGATATAGTAAGAGGTTCAGAAATAATTTTATTTAATAGCATAGTGAATTCAGTTAGATTACCCGGTGAATATAAAAAACCATTTATACCATTCTTTATTATATCTTCAGGACCAGACTCACAATCAGAACTGATGCATGGTATGCCATATGACATAGCCTCTAGCAATGTCATAGGGAATCCTTCAAAGGATGATGTTAGTAATAATGCACTAACATATTTTATCTCATTTTTTACCAGAGCCCAGGGATCCGATTGCCAACCGTGCCAAGTAATATGATTATCAATTTTAAGCTCCTTAGCATAACTCTGGCACTTAATAAAATCTGAACCATCACCGATGACATGAAGCTTCCATTTTCCGTTCGCATTAGAAAGCCCATCAAGTAAATCTTTTATTCGCTTCTGTCCTTCAAATTTCATACGGCCGATATAGAGGAAGGTTGTTACATCTTCTTTACCTGGTGATGGAATTGTTTCTTCTTTCCTAGCGATTGGATTGTAAATGAGACTGACCGAGCCTTCTGGTACACCTCTCGCCATAATCTGCCGTTTAATACCAGAACTGATTGCCAGATGATGATCGGCATAGACTATGTTCTCAGCATACTTCTTATGATCAAGAGAAAAATGTGGCCATGAAAAAATTTTGAAATTTACCCCTGACTTCAATCTGGCCTTATTTACCAGAAGACAGGATAAAACATCGATACAAATAACAGCATCAGGATTATTTTTTTTAAGCCATTTTTTAAAATCAGAAACTAGTTTCATCCGTCTTAAAAAGGAAATTTTTTGCCTGGAGAGAGAGTATTCGACATTAATTCCACGCAACCAATTTTTATCCATTTTATCATTTCGACAAAAAAAGAAAACACTGCACTCATCAGGTTGTGATTTGGTCTGAAGAGTACTGATGACATTTTTAATTACTGTCTCCATTCCACCGAATCCGGAAACAGCTTCACCGACGAATGTTATTTTCATAAAGTTAGTTTATTATATTTTAAAGAGATTTTCGTTGTGTACGTTCACGAATTTTTTCAGCTTTCATCTCTGTTTGGGTCAGCAATTTTTCTTCCCGAGAAAGAACATTTCTTAGAGAAATGCCAAAGTAAGTTTTCATAAACCGGAAAATATCGCGCTGCGTCAAACCAATATTCATTGATGAAAAATAGAGCCCTATCAGGTCTTTATCTCGCCAGCGGCGAGGAACCTTACTGCGAATCTGAGCACGATGCAGGTCAATAATAGAAATCTTTAAATCATCCTCATAACCAGTGAAGGGTAAATGCAGTAGGAAATGACAAATATAGCAATCACGATGGTTAATCCCTCCTGCGTGCATCTTACGGACCATCGTGGCGACACGATTTATAATTATCCGCTTAACTTTGATATCAGGAGGATTCATCGCCCAATCGGCACAATAATCTTCCAGACTAATCGTTGGCGTCAGATCCTCTGTAATAATGAACGACGTTCTGGTCAGAGGATTCAACCCCTTTTCGCCATAACCAACGCCATGCATCGTATCTACGCCTAAATTACTAAGCCGGTGAATAGCATTCCACTCTCGATCCGCACCTAAAACAGGCATGCGAAAAGAGAGCAGATTTTTCACGATCTCTTTAAGAGAAGTACCCCGATGCCATTTGAGGAAATAGCTTCTTTCAGCTAGTTCAAATCGCAAAGTTCGGCGAGTTTCCAGCTCTCTGAATACTTCACCCTGCAATGTTTTGACTTCCTCAAAAGCATCTTTGCCGCGCCAAAGTGTGGTCAACGGCTCTTTCAACTCAACCATTCAAACCACCTGTAATGAGGTCTGCCGCTTTTTCCGGCAAACTATACAAATCCTGTGTATCCGCATAATGCCGTGCATTTTCTGCCCACGCAGCACGCAATGAAGGTTGCGTCAGCGCTTCACATAAGACTTTGTTTAACATGTCCTGCCGGAAGGGCTCTTCAATTACCACACCACAATTTGCATCCTCAATATAGTGCGCATATCCACATACCGACGATGTCAAAACTGGCAACCCCGCAGTAATTGCCTCCAGAAGCACAATACCCGCAGCCTCCTGGTACGCTGGATGCAAGAGCAAATCGGCAGCAGCCATTAATTCTGCGACATCATTCCGCCCAGAGAAAAAATGGACATTAGCCTGAACTCCATGCTTTTCCGCCAACACTCCAAATTTTCGCGGTTTATCCTGCCCAACAATAAACAACAACGTATTATGCCGCAACATTTCGGGCAGGGATGCCAACGCCTCAATAGAACGGTCAACCCCTTTACGGGTAAAATCAGACCCCACCTGCAGCAATAAATGCTGCTGCTCCGTTATGCCGTTTTTCTGGCGATAAACTTCACGGCTATTTGGGATCTGTTGGCTATATTTTCTGTCCGGATAAATTCCCGGAGGGAGAATATGAAAACGCCCAGCCTCGGTCTGATAATGCTTCTGGAAATCAGCAATCTGTTTGTCAGTTAGCATTAATAGCTGTGTCGGTTTACCCTGCGCAAACGTCGCGCGTTCAAAAGCAGCATAGTGACGATAACGTGACGTTAGACGGTAGAAAAAACCTTTTTCTTGTGCCACTTTCTCGGCATAGCAGACGTCTGCAGCATAGTAAACGTCCAGCCCCGGCATTTTATTAAACCCCACAACGCGATCGACAGGATGTTCACGTAAGTGCACTTGTACCCATGAATAATACTCAGCATTACGACCATGATTCGTTCGCGATTTAACCGGAACCCGAATCAACTCAAAAACATCAGGGCATTCCCCTTCCCAAAACTGAGTGTAGATCCGAACGTGGTGTCCGCGGGCGGCAACAGTTTGAGCAATTCGCATAAAATCCCGCTGCAAGCCACCAAACGGGAAATATTTATATAAACAGAAAGCGACGATCATAGCGATACATCTCGGATGTCGGTTTGCACATTTTGCGGTAACATTTTTTCCGTAGCAGCAATCACATCTTCGGCGGGAATAACGGAAAGATATCTTTTATTCCGATCGAGCTCGTTTCTCTGTGGCATGGGTTGATAATTGCCTGCCCAAAACTGAATAATATCGTCAGTCCAGGGACGCCAGAAAATATGATCGGTGGCACCAAACAGGCAAATCACTGGCGTTTTTACCGCTGCAGCAATATGACCAGGCGCAGAATCGACGCCAATGAAGAGATCCGCATGGTCAATCAATGCTCCCAACTCGGGGAAAGTGGTTTTGCCAGCAAGTTCCGTAACGGGCCGGGTTTCGCATGCCTGTGCAATTTCTTCCACACAAGCCAGGTCATCTGCCGAAGGGCCTGACGTCAGAATAACCTTGTATCCACGACGATGTAGTGCATCAATTACACGAGAAAATTTGTCGTTATCCCAGCATTTAAACTGCTGTCTTGCGGTTGGCTGAATAACTACATAGCGCCCTTTAATTCCCAAGGTATCCAAATTTTTATGAATTTTCTGCCAGTGCTCGGGAGCATAGCTCATAGTAGTATCTTGATAAAAATCAGTGATACCTAAAGGCTCCAGCACAGATAAATTACGCTCAACAATATGAGTACCATGAATAGGTGCTAATTGTGTGAAGCTATTTTTCCAAAAACCATGTTGTCGGTGACCATAAAGCTGTGAGATTTTCACACGAGCAGAAAGACAACGTACAATGACTGCCACCATCCACTGATCGGTGAGATTGACGACAAGATCATACTGGTTGGCGCGCAAAGTTTTGATCAGCGAAAGGGCATTTTTAATCTTATCTGTGGTTTTTACCCCCTTATTACTGATCCCATAAAGTGCATTAATTTCAGGGTTTTCAGATAAAATTGGGATCGTATCCTGGTAAAGCAGCACATCTATTTTAGCGTCAGGATAATTCTGCTTTAGCGTACTAATAACAGGAGTTGTTAACAACATATCTCCGTGAAAACGCATTTTTATGACCAGGATTTTTCGAAATGGCTTTTCCACAAGCGACTCTTTTGTTGTGATTGTCTGGTTAAGTTAAGCAGAAAAAAGCACGCTACCGCCCCAGGCTCAACAGCTACCTGATTACTGATATCGCACTGATTTTTACGTGCTAGTGTATCACTTCTTTTGCCATGTTCCGACTCGAATAATCTTTGCACAAATAATGTTTTTTATTCTTTTAAATCAATATGTTGATATGTTACATGTTTTTGAGTTTTAGCACTATATCTCGACTAAACCTGAAAATTTCAACAAAAAACGTAAAGATGAAAAAGATGTTGTTCCCATTGGCAGTTCCCACAAAGGACGCTATTTAATTTAAAAATAGGAAAAGTATTGGTAAAGCCACAGCTAAATACATAGAATCCCCAGCACATTCATAAGTCAGCTACCATTATGCTCGAATTGCTTTACACCGCCCTTTTCTACCTTATTCAGCCTTTGATCTGGATACGGCTTTGGGTGCGCGGACGTAAGGCTCCGGCCTACCGTAAACGCTGGGGCGAACGCTACGGCTTTTATCGCCGCCCGCTAAAACCCGGCGGGATCATGCTTCATTCGGTTTCTGTGGGCGAAACGCTGGCTGCAATCCCATTAGTTCGCGCTCTGCGCCACCGTTATCCCGACTTGCCGATCACGGTCACCACTATGACGCCAACCGGTTCCGAGCGCGTACAATCTGCTTTTGGCACTGACGTTCAGCATATTTATCTGCCTTACGATTTACCGGATGCCCTGAACCGTTTTCTGAATAAAGTTGACCCCAAACTGGTGTTAATTATGGAAACCGAGCTGTGGCCAAATCTGATCGCGGCACTCCATAAGCGCCACATTCCTCTGGTTATTGCCAACGCACGTCTTTCTGCTCGTTCAGCAGCTGGCTATGCGAAATTAGGTAAATTTGTTGGCAGACTACTGCGTCGAATTACGTTAATTGCCGCACAAAACGAAGAAGATGGCGCACGTTTTATTACACTTGGTGCCAGAAGCAATCAGGTCACCGTTACTGGCAGCCTGAAGTTTGATATATCCGTCACGCCACAACTGGCCGCAAAAGCGGTGACATTACGTCGTCAATGGGCTCCTCACCGTCCGGTATGGATTGCAACCAGCACCCACGACGGCGAAGAAAGCATCATCATTGCCGCCCATCAGGCGTTATTAAATCAGTTCCCGAATCTTTTACTAATTCTGGTTCCCAGACATCCTGAACGGTTCCCGGATGCAATTAACCTCGTACGCCAGGCTGGGCTAAGCTATACCACTCGTTCTTCGGGTGAAGTTCCGTCCTCAGGCACTCAGGTTGTGATCGGCGATACCATGGGTGAGCTGATGTTGCTGTATGGCATTGCCGACCTTGCTTTTGTCGGCGGTTCACTGGTTGAACGTGGTGGGCACAATCCACTGGAAGCCGCGGCACATGCTATTCCAGTGCTGATGGGACCACATACGTTTAATTTTAAAGATATTTGCGCCCGCCTCGAACAGGCAAGCGGATTGATCACCGTCACCGACGCACCTACGCTGGTAAAAGAAGTATCTTCTTTACTGACCGATGCAGATTATCGTAATTTTTATGGCCGTCACGCAGTTGAAGTTCTGTATCAAAATCAGGGCGCGTTACAGCGTCTGCTGCAGCTGCTGGAACCTTATCTGCCACCCAAAACGCATTGAGGCAAGCCATGCAAAAACGGGCGATTTATCCAGGAACCTTTGATCCCATAACTAACGGCCATCTTGATATCGTGACGCGTGCGACCAGCATGTTCGATCACGTGATCCTGGCGATTGCTGCAAGTCCCAGTAAAAAACCGATGTTTACCCTTGAAGAGCGCGTCGAGCTGGCGCAACAGGCAACGGCGCATCTCGGCAATGTGGAAGTTCTGGGATTCAGCGACTTAATGGCAAATTTTGCCCGTGATAATCAGGCTAACATTCTGATCCGAGGCCTACGCGCGGTAGCAGATTTTGAGTATGAAATGCAGCTGGCGCACATGAACCGCCACCTAATGCCGCAACTGGAAAGCGTCTTTCTGATGCCGTCTAAAGAGTGGTCATTTATCTCATCGTCACTGGTGAAAGAAGTCGCCCGCCATCAGGGTGATGTGACGCACTTTCTGCCGGAAAACGTCCATCAGGCGTTAATGAGTAAGTTGAAGTAATGTGCCTGGCCGGATGCTGCATCCGGCCAGCAATGACACTATTTCTGACAGCGACGGCAATAGAACGTTGTACGCTGGGCGTGTTTTGTCGCAACAATCGGTGCGCCACATGCGCGGCAAGGTTCACCTTCTCTCCCATAGACCTGCAGCTCCTGGGCAAAATAGCCCGGCTTACCGTCACTTTGCAGAAAGTCCTTCAGCGTCGTCCCGCCCTGCTCGATAGAACGCAGCAAAACCGCCTTGATAACGCGTACCAGCAGTTCGCACTCATCCTGTGACAGCGATGACGCCAGACGGTCAGGATGGATACCAGCCGCAAACAGCGACTCGCTGGCATAGATGTTTCCCACCCCCACCACTAACTTGTTATCCATCAGCCAGGGTTTAATCGCCGTTTTCTTCTTTGCACATTTCTGCTGTAGATAACCGGCGTTGAAATCGTCACTCAGCGGCTCAGGGCCAAGATGGGCGAGGACATTATGTCCATCCAGCTCTTTAGTCCACAGCCAGGCACCAAAGCGACGGGGATCGGTATAACGCAGAACTTTGCCATTGCTCATCACTAAGTCAACGTGGTCGTGCTTATCTGCCGGAAGCTCTTCAGGAAGGATACGCAAACTACCCGACATCCCCAGATGAATGATTACCCAGCCATCCGGCAGCTCCAGAAGCAGGTATTTTGCGCGCCGCTGTACGCTCAGGACAGGTTTATCGCTCAGGCGATAGATTTCCTCTGATACCGGCCAACGCAAACGACCGTTACGCACAGTCGCGTGCATAATCGTTGCCCCCACCAGATGCGGCTCAATCCCACGGCGACTGGTTTCGACTTCAGGTAATTCAGGCATAGTATCTCCGGCGGTGTATCAGGTCTCATTTATATGGGGACGGCCAGAAAACAAAAAACCCCGCCGAGGCGAGGTTTTTTGCTACATCGAAACTAAAATTATTTGATTTTAGCTTCTTTGTACAGTACGTGCTGGCGTACAACTGGATCGAATTTTTTCAGTTCCAGTTTTTCCGGCTTAGTACGTTTGTTCTTCGTAGTGGTATAGAAATGACCAGTACCAGCAGAAGAAACCAGCTTGATTTTCTCACGAATACCTTTAGCCATGATTTATTTCCTCT